>ERZ773217.2-NODE-2-length-228728-cov-8.310509_pt1 | contig 228728 bp, 204 predicted proteins | sample MGYA00580995_ERZ773217 | MGnify/ENA primary metagenome ERZ773217 (study PRJEB29015, sample SAMEA2737772) | human gut metagenome | biome: human gut; feature: human-associated habitat; material: faeces | place: China | collected 2012 ...
TTGGCGATATCTTCTCGGAAATTACGATGGATCTGGGACAGGAGGCATCAGAGAACGGAAAAGAAGAATTAAATTCCGGGGAGCAGTGTCTCTGCTACATGGCCTATACTGCCTGGAAGTCCAGAGAGAGGCTTACAGAGAAGCTGAAGGAGACTGGCATGGAGGAACTGTTTTTCTCCATTGAAATGCCTCTTATTTACAGTCTGTTCCACATGGAGCAGGCGGGAATCTGCGTAAAGAGGGAGGAGCTTCAGGCTTACGGCGAGCGGCTCCGGGGACAGATTGAGACGCTGGAGCAGGAAATTTATCAGGGAACAGGGGAGGTTTTCAACATTAACTCTCCCAAGCAGCTGGGTGAGATTCTGTTCGGGAAGATGGAGCTTCCCTACGGAAAGAAGACGAAGACAGGATATTCCACTGCCGCGGACGTGCTGGAGAAGCTGGCTCCCGAGTATCCGGTAGTGCAGAAAATTCTGGACTACCGCCAGCTGACAAAGCTGAAATCCACCTATGCAGACGGACTGGCCGGCTACATCCGGGCAGACGGCAGAATCCACGGAATTTTCAATCAGACGGTAACGGCGACAGGAAGGCTGAGCAGTACGGAGCCCAACCTCCAGAATATTCCCGTGAGGATGGAGCTGGGACGGGAGATACGCCGGGTCTTTGTGCCCCAGGAGGGCTGCGTCTTTGTGGACGCCGACTATTCCCAGATTGAGCTGAGAGTGCTGGCCCATCTGTCCGGGGACGAGCGCCTGATTGAGGCCTACAAAAAAGCGGAGGATATCCACGCCATCACTGCCTCGGAGGTATTCCATGTGCCTTTGGATCAGGTGACGCCTCTGCAGAGACGAAACGCCAAGGCAGTCAACTTTGGAATCGTCTACGGCATCAGCGCCTTTGGCCTGAGCGAGGATTTAAGCATTACCAGAAAGGAAGCGTTAGAGTATATTAACCGGTATTTCGAGACGTATCCTGAGGTAAAGAAATTTCTGGACCGTCTGGTGGAGGAGGGAAAGGAGCATGGCTATGTAACTACCATGTTCGGGCGCAGACGCCCCGTTCCAGAGCTGTCCTCTAAAAACTTCATGCAGCGTTCCTTTGGGGAGAGAGTGGCCATGAACTCTCCAATCCAGGGAACGGCGGCAGATATTATTAAAATCGCCATGAACCGGGTAGACAGAAGACTGAGAAGAGAGGGCTTAAAGTCCAGGATTGTCCTTCAGGTGCACGATGAGCTTCTAATTGAGACATGGAAAGAAGAGCTTGACACGGTCAGGACGGTTCTCTCAGAGGAGATGAAGCATGCGGCGGATCTGAAGGTTTCTCTGGAATCAGATATGAAGACGGGAAATTCCTGGTTTGAGACGAAATAGCGGCAGAGGCGGGAGAGATAAGATGAGAGTAATAGGAATTACTGGGGGAGTGGGTTCCGGGAAGAGCGAGATTTTAAGACTTTTAAAGGAAGAGTTCGGCGCAAAGCTTCTCATGGCCGACGATATTGCCCATGAGGTCATGGCGCCGGGAGGCGAGGCCAGCCGCAGGATTGAGGAAGCCTTCGGGGCAGACTATTTAAAGCCGGATAAAAGTGTGGACAGACAGAAGATGGCAGAGCTGATTTTTAAGGATGCGGACGCCCTTGAAACCATGAATTCCATCGTCCATCCGGCAGTCTGGAGACGGATTGAGGAGGGCATCCAGACTGCATCGGAAAAGCTGGTGGCAGTGGAGGCCGCCCTGTTTGATGAGGAACACAACCGGATGTTTGACGAAGTGTGGTACGTCTATACCTCGAAGGAGAACCGGATCAGCCGCCTGATGGCCAGCCGCGGTTACAGCCGGAAAAAATGTATGGACATTATGGGAAATCAGAGGTCGGAAGAAGAGTTCCGGGCCATGGCGGACCGGATCATTGACAACAACCGGACGATAGAAGACGTAAGACAGCAGATAGAACGCATACTGAATGAGAAAATGAAAGAGGAAGCACAAGCATGAGAATGGTGAGCATTGCCAGCGGAAGCAGCGGAAACTGTATCTATATAGGAAGCGATCACACACACCTGCTGGTGGATGCGGGAATCAGCAATAAGAGGATCGAACAGGGATTAAATGACATAGGCATCAAGGGATCAGAGCTGGATGGGGTGCTGATTACCCACGAGCACTCAGATCATGTGAAGGGACTGGGGGTTCTGGCCAGAAAGCACGGAGTGCCTATTTACAGCACCAGGGAAACCCTGGAGGAGATCAAAACCATGAAAAGCTTGGGCGATTATCCGGAAGAGCTTTTGCGCCCTGTGGCCCACGACGTAGATTTTTTCATCGGAGATCTGGAGATCAAGCCCTTTAAAATCAGCCATGACGCGGCCAATCCGGTGGCCTACCGGGTGCAGGAGGGGAAAAAGTCGGTGGCAGTGGCCACGGACATGGGAAATTATTCCCAGTACACCATTGATAGGCTTCAGGGTCTGGACGCTATTCTTCTGGAGTCAAACCACGATGTGAAGATGCTGGAGGCCGGTCCTTACCCTTACTATCTGAAAAAGAGAATTCTGGGGGAGTACGGCCACCTGTCCAACGACAATGCGGGAAGGCTTTTAAGCTGTGTCCTTCACGATAACTTAAAGCACATTTTTCTGGGCCATCTGAGCAAGGAAAACAACTATGAGGAGCTGGCCTACGAGACGGTGAAGCTGGAGATAGCAGAGAGCGATACGCCCTACCATTCCAGCGATTTCCCGATTACAGTAGCCAGACGGGATGCCGTCTCGGAGATTGTGACAGTTTAGTAAAAAAGAATGAAATAATAAAAATAAGGAGAAGAGAGATTATGAGCAGAATTATTATCAGCGTAATTGGAAAAAACGATGTGGGAATGGCGGCAAACATCTGTACCTACCTGGCAGAGAGCAATATTAATATCCTGGATATCACACAGACGATTGTGAAGGAAATTTTCGATATGATGATGATCGTGGATATTGCCAGATCCCCCAAATCTTTTGATGAGATTGCAAGGGAAATGGACGAGCTGGGACAGAGAATCGGAGCGTCTATCCGCTGCCAGCGAGAAGAAATTTTTACCAGCATGCACCGCATCTAAGGAGGAGACAAAACCATGAGAAATACGATGATGATTAACATGCTGGAGGTCAATGAGACCAACAACATGATCGACAATGAAAAACTGGATGTGCGCACCATTACCATGGGAATCAGCCTCTTAGACTGCGCGGCCTCCACTGTGGAAGAGCTCAATGAAAAGATCTATCGGAAAATCACCTCCTACGCCAGAGATCTGGTCTCCACAGGAGACGCAATTGGACGCGAGTTTGGCGTTCCCATTGTAAATAAGAGAATTTCCGTTACTCCTATCGCTCTGGCGGGCGGCAGCGCCTGTAAAACAGAGGCAGATTTTGTCAGCATTGCGAAGACACTTGACCAGGCGGCCAGAGAGGTGGGCGTCAACTTTATCGGCGGATATTCCGCGCTGGTATCCAAGGGCATGACAAGAGCAGACGAGCTTCTGATCCGTTCCATTCCGCAGGCTCTGGCTTCCACAGAGCGGGTGTGCAGCTCCGTCAATGTGGGATCCACCAAGTGCGGACTGAACATGGACGCGGTACGCCTGATGGGAGAGGTGGTGCTGGAGACAGCCAAGGCCACCAAGGATCAGGATTCCCTGGGCTGCGCCAAGCTGGTAGTATTCTGCAACGCGCCGGACGACAACCCCTTTATGGCGGGAGCCTTCCACGGCGTCACAGAGGCGGAGGCTATCATCAATGTCGGAGTCAGCGGCCCCGGCGTGGTGAAGACGGCTCTGGAGAAGGTGAGAAGGGAGAATTTCGAGGTACTGTGCGAGACCATTAAGAAGACAGCCTTTAAGATCACAAGAGTCGGACAGCTGGTAGCCCAGGAAGCTGCCAAGCGTCTGGGAGTGCCCTTTGGAATTATCGACCTTTCTCTGGCTCCTACTCCGGCAGTGGGAGACAGCGTGGCTGAGATTCTGGAGGAGATTGGACTGGAGCGGGTGGGCGCGCCTGGAACGACGGCAGCTCTTGCCATGTTAAACGATCAGGTGAAAAAGGGCGGAATCATGGCCTCCTCCTATGTAGGCGGCTTAAGCGGCGCCTTTATCCCAGTCAGCGAGGATCAGGGCATGATCGACGCGGTGACGCTGGGCGCTCTGACCATTGAGAAGCTGGAGGCCATGACCTGCGTCTGCTCCGTAGGACTTGACATGATTGCCGTACCGGGAGATACCTCTGCGGCTACGATTTCCGGAATCATCGCAGATGAGGCTGCCATTGGCATGATCAACCAGAAGACGACGGCGGTCCGCCTGATCCCGGTGATCGGCAAGCAGATTGGAGATACGGTAGAATTCGGCGGTCTGTTAGGCTACGCTCCCGTCATGCCGGTGAACCGCTTTAAGTGCGAGGATTTTATCAGCCGTACAGGCCGGATCCCGGCTCCTGTCCACAGCTTCAAGAACTAGGCAAAGGTGAGATAAGATGGAACAGGGACATAAGCTGGATGAGACGTTCGCTTTTTTTCTCAATGAGAAGCTGGATCGGATTATTTTAAGCAATCCCAGAACCAGGGACGGGTATGTTAAATTGATTCTCCGTCCCCTGATTCTCCAGGGCAGGCTTAAATTTCAGGCAGAAGAATTTACAGAGAAGCAGGCCTTCCATAAAAATATGAGTGCCAGGGAGGCGGCAGAGTACCTGAAAGATCAGCTTTCCAAACTCTACCGGAACGGCGAGATTTTCTCGCTGCTTGGAAGCGGGACGATTCTGGTGGGAAAAAAAGGAACGGTGACTGTTAAGATAAAGAAAAAGGTCGTTTTAGCGGCGCCGGATAAGAAGGCGGAAAAGACGGTGCAGACAGGCAGAACGAAGGCGGCGGATATCAGCCCGGAGGATCTGGCCAGGCTGAGCCGCCACAACCGCGCGAAGCATTACGTGCTGCCGGAAGAGACGCCTGTTCCCTTCCTGGTGGATCTGGGGGTTATGACGAAGGACGGGGCGGTGGTAAAGGCCAAGTATGATAAATTCCGGCAGATTAACCGTTTCCTGGAATTTGTGGAGGATATCCTGCCCCGGCTGGACCGCTCGAAGGAGACAAGGATCATAGACTTCGGATGCGGAAAATCCTACCTGACCTTTGCCATGTACTATTATTTAAAGGAAGTGAAGGGATATCCTGTCCGAATTACAGGCCTGGATCTGAAAAAGGATGTGATTGCCCTCTGCAGCAGGCTGGCCAAAAAGTTTGGATTTGAAAATCTGACGTTCCTTCACGGGGATATCGCAGATTATGAGGGGGCCGATCAGGTGGACATGGTGGTGACTCTCCACGCCTGCGATACTGCCACCGACTATGCTCTGGCCAAGGCAGTCCGCTGGGGAGCGAAAGTGATTCTGTCAGTTCCCTGCTGCCAGCACGAGCTGAACGGGCAGATTGAGAGCAGCCTGCTGGCTCCGGCCCTCAAGTATGGGCTGATTAAGGAGAGAATGTCTGCGCTTTTAACAGACGCTGTCCGGGCCGGCCTTCTGGAGGAGGCGGGCTACAGAACGCAGATCCTGGAATTTATCGACATGGAGCACACGCCGAAAAATATTCTGATCCGGGCAGTCCGCCAAGGAAAGCCCCAGAAGCAGCAGGGGCTTTCAGAGCTGATAGAGGAGCTTCACGCAGAGCCGACACTTTTAAGGCTTTTAAAGGAGCAGGGAAGTCTCCTGGTCCAGGATTAAAACAGGCTGAGTGTACTCGTTTTGGAAGACGGCGGTTCTGCCGGGGAACGCTCCTGAGGCAGCTTTTTCACACCGGACGTTCTGATAGAGATGGGAAGACTGGATTTCGCAGGCCAGCATGGCGGCGCCTGCGGGATCCAGTCTTTTTTCGGCTCCGGCCAGTTTGCTGATGACTGGGATGGAGGAATTTTCCTTAATCCGCCGCAGAAGAGGGGCTGCGCTTTTTCGAAAGCCCAGAATTCTGGCGTAGGGGGCGAAGCCTGCCTCTTTAAAGAGATCCATCTGCCTTTGCTCAATTCCAAGGATCAGGTGGATCAGCCCGCGGCTGACGCCTGTGTAGGTGAGCTGGCGGCTTTTCAGCTCCTTGATCCGCTGGTCAAAGGAAGCGAAGCCCGGGGCCAGCTTTTTGATTCTCGCCGCCAGCTCAGGCCGTATTTCCGCATAGCGTTCTGGCTCCTGCTCAGTCAGGAGGCGGTAATTCAGAAGCCCGGAAAAATCGTCTAAGAAGACGGGAATACTGCGGCAGACGGAGTCAAAGGAGGGATCGGGAAGGAGAAAACGCAGAGCCTGGACATCCGTTCCGCTCTGGAGAGCCTGGCGGACAGCCAGGGCAGATCCCAGCGCGCCGTTTAGGGAAGGATCGTGATAGCCGTTTCCCTCTCTTTTAATCGTAAAGCAGGAGAGAGGACTGCGCTGGCGCAGAACAGCCTGGCAGTATTCCACCCCTAAAATATTGTTGGGGGAAGAGAGAAGCTTCGCCTCCTCCGCGCCCTCTTCTGCCAGGGCGGCGCTTCTGGCCTCGGGGAAGGTTTTTCCTTCCTTCAGAAAATCCTGCAGCCGTTTTTTAAACGATTCTGATTCTTCATTTAAGAGACGTGCCGCGCGCAGAATCGGTTCAATTTCCCCACATTCGCTGCCAAAACAGATGGAGTCCACGGCTCCCAGAGCGGTAAAGAGCGCCACAGCATAGGAGGCGAATTCTCTGGCTGAGGCGGTGGAGAAGGGGGCGGGCATCTCAAACACAAGGTCAGCTCCGCTAAGGAGAGCCGCCCGGGTGCGGCTGTACTTGTCGAACACAGCGGGAGCACCTCTCTGGACAAAGCTTCCGCTCATCACCACTGCCGTATAGTCGGCGCCTGTCGTTTCCCTTGCCTTCTTTAAATGAAATAAATGGCCGTTGTGAAATGGATTATACTCTGTGATCAGTCCTGTTACATGCATAGCTGCTTCCGCCTTTCTGAAGTTCCTGAATGATTCCGGCCCGGGCACGCGCAGGCCAAGGCTCTGAACGGAGAGGCCGGACTGTCATCATTATATATAGAAGAAACGAAAAGGGCAAGGGAGGAATGAAACGACAGGTTAAAAAAGAAACAAGCCTGTTAAAAAAATATTTAATAAAAAATCGACAATTATCTCTTGTATACAATAAACAGGTGGTATATAATGTTAGCAGAAAATACATTTATCTCTATGAAAGGGGTTTTTTAACCATGGCATTTATTGATTTAATGAAAGCAAAGGCAAAACAGGACAAGCAGACAATCGTTTTACCTGAGAGTAAAGATAAAAGAACATTGATTGCGGCTGCTCAGATTCTTCAGGAGGGCACAGCTGATCTGATCATGGTAGGCAAGGAAGAGAAGATCATGGATGGTGCCGGCTGGCTGGAAGTTGATTTAACAGGATTAAAAGTAGTCGATCCAGATACAGATCCGAAGTTTGACCACTATGCAGAGACTCTGTTTGAGCTGAGAAAGCACAAGGGCATGACTAAGGAGAAGGCTGAGGAACTCTTAAAGACAGATTATATCACATACGGCGTTATGATGGTAAAAGAGAAGGATGCAGACGGTCTCGTTGCAGGAGCATGCCATGCGACTGCAGATACTTTAAGACCTGCTCTTCAGATTTTAAAGACTGCTCCTGGAACAGAGCTTGTTTCCGGCTTCTTTATTATGGACGTTCCGAACTGTGAGTATGGTTCTAACGGCACTTTCTTATTCGCAGACTGTGGTCTGAATCAGGATCCGAACTCTGAGGAGTTAGCTGCTATCGCTGATTCCAGTGCTAAGAGCTTCCGCGCTCTGATAGGAGAGAAGCCGATTATTGCCATGCTGTCCCACTCCACAAAGGGAAGTGCAAAGCATGCGCTGGTTGATAAGGTTACAAAGGCAGTTGAGATTGCACACGAGAAGTATCCGCAGCTTGATCTGGACGGAGAGCTTCAGTTAGACGCAGCGCTCGTTCCTGAGGTTGCTAAATCCAAAGCTAAGGGAAGCCCGGTTGCAGGCCATGCAAACGTTCTTATTTTCCCGAACCTGGACTGCGGAAATATCGGCTACAAGCTGGTTCAGAGACTGGCTAAGGCAGAGGCTTACGGCCCGATGCTTCAGGGTATTTCCAGACCGGTCAACGATTTATCCCGTGGCTGCTCCGCTGAGGATATTGTAGGTGTAGTTGCTCTGACAGCTGTACAGGCTCAGATGTCATAAAGCAAAAATAAAAAGAATGTATATAAAGGAAAGGGTTAGGAGACATGAATATTTTAGTTATTAACTGTGGAAGCTCCTCTTTAAAGTATCAGCTGATTAATTCTGAGACAGAGGACGTACTGGCAAAGGGACTCTGCGAGAGAATCGGAATCGATGGAATTCTTACCTATCAGCCGGCTGACGGAGAGAAGGAGAAGAGCGAGAAGGCTATGCCGACTCACACAGAGGCTATCAAGTTCGTACTTGAGGCCCTGACAAATGAGAAGACAGGCGTAATCAAGAGCTTATCTGAGGTTGGAGCTGTAGGCCACCGCATCGTACACGGCGGCGAGAAGTTCACAGCTTCCACTGTTTTAACTGCAGAGACAATCAAGGCAATCGAAGAGTGCAGCGATCTGGCTCCTCTTCACAATCCGGCCAACCTCATCGGCGTGCGCGCATGCCAGGAGCTGATGCCGAACGTGCCGATGGTAGCAGTATTTGATACAGCATTCCATCAGACAATGCCGAAGACAGCATACCTTTACGGTCTTCCATACGAGTACTACGAGAACTACAAGGTAAGAAGATACGGCTTCCACGGAACAAGCCACAGCTTCGTTTCCAAGAGAACAGCCGAGATCATCGGAAAGCCGTATGAGGACTGCAAGATTATCGTATGCCATTTAGGAAACGGCGCCAGCCTTTCCGCTGTTATGAACGGAAAATCCGTTGACACCAGCATGGGTCTCACTCCTCTTGAGGGACTTGTAATGGGAACACGTTCCGGAGACATCGATCCGGCTATCATCGAGTTCGTTGCTAAGAAAGAGGGCAAGACACTGGACGAGATGATGAACGTTCTGAATAAAAAGTCCGGTATGTTAGGAATCTCCTGCTTATCCAGCGACGGCCGTGATCTGGAGCAGGCTGCAGAGAAGGGCGACGACAAGGCTCAGGCAGCTCTCGATATCTTCGCTTACCGCGTAATCAAGTACGTAGGCGCTTACGCAGCAGCTATGAACGGCGTTGACGCAATCGTATTTACAGCAGGTATCGGCGAGAACGACGCTGCATGCAGAAGCAAGGTATGCAAGAGCCTCACTTACCTGGGAGCAGAGATCGACGAGGAGTTAAACAAGTGCAGAGGCGTGGAGAGAATCATTTCCACACCAGAGTCCAAGGTTAAACTCTTAGTTGTTCCGACAAACGAGGAGCTTGCCATCGCAAGAGAGACTCTGGCTTTAGTAAAATAATCCGTTCAGTAAGATAATCTGCAAATTAACCATTGACAAAAAACGAGGGCCTATGTATAATAGCATAGTGCGTATTAGGAGATTAATATGCTGATTAATTTATCTGAACTTTTTACCTGCGAAGGCAAGAAAAAGGTTTATGACGCAGAAATCGGACTGACGGAGGTCAGCATAGGGGGAGAGGACTACAGAGTTGTGTCCGCAGAGCCTTTTCAGCTGACAGTGACAAACACAGGAGACAGGAAGTATTTCCTGGAGGGCAGCACGAAGGTGACTGTCGAGATTCCATGCTCCAGATGTCTGGAACCGGTAGCCTATGTCTGTGAGCTCACGCTTGACAGGGAGCTGGAGACGGATAAACCAGAGGCCGGGCAGGCAGAAGATTTGGATGAACAACCTTATTTAAGCGGTTATAATCTGGATGTAGACCAGTTGGCGTTAAATGAAATTCTGATTGGTTTGCCTATGAAAGTCCTTTGCAGAGAAGATTGTAAGGGGATTTGCAATAGATGTGGAACGAATCTCAATTATGGGACTTGTACCTGCGACCGGACGTCGCTCGATCCACGGATGGCAGTTATCCAGGATATCTACAAACAATTTAAGGAGGTGTAACCATGTCTATCTGTCCAAAGAATAAATCTTCCAAAGCAAGAAGAGACAGCCGTAGAGCTAACTGGAAGATGAGTGCTCCAAACTTAGTAAAGTGCAGCAAGTGCGGCGCTTTAATGATGCCTCATAGAGTTTGCAAGGCTTGCGGTTCTTACAACAAGAAAGAGATCATCAAGGTTGAGGACTAATTAAAATGCACATGAAATCAAGGGGTTCGTCTTAGACCTTCCCCTTGATTTTTTTTATTTATTTTACAGAAAGATGCGAAGGAGGGGGGATTGTCTATGAAGCAGAACGTAAGGCTTACAACGCTTAGCAAGACATCTGGATGAGCGGCTAAAATAGGTCCTGAGACCCTTGCCCAGGTTCTGGGCAAGCTGCCGAAATTTCATGATGATAACCTGTTAGTTGGAATTGAGACATCCGACGATGCGGCTATTTATAAGATAACTGATGAAATTGCCATGATTCAGACTGTGGATTTTTTCACCCCGATTGTGGACGATCCGTATATGTTTGGGCAGATTGCAGCGGCCAACTCGCTGAGCGACGTGTGGGCCATGGGCGGAGAGCCGGCAGTTGCGCTCAACATCGTGGGATTTCCAAACTGTCTGGATCCGGGAATTCTGGGAGACATTCTGGCAGGCGGAGCCGATAAGGTGAAGGAGGCGGGAGCCGTCCTGGTCGGCGGCCATTCCGTCCAGGACGACGAGCCGAAATACGGTCTCTGCGTGTCTGGATTTGTACATCCCCAGAAGATTTTTAAGAATTACGGCTGTAAGCCAGGGGACGTGCTGGTGTTGACGAAGCAGATTGGAAGCGGCATTGTGAACACAGCGATCAAGGCTGAGCTGGCTTCTGCCTCAGCTGTTCAGGAGGCGCAGACGGTAATGGCTTCCCTGAACCAGAAGGCAAAGAGGGCTGCGGATCGATGCTGTATTTCTGCCTGCACAGATATTACCGGTTTTGGACTTCTGGGACACTGTGTAGAGATGGCTTCGGCCAGCGGCGTTACGTTTGAGCTGAAGGTCAATGATATCGCTTACTTCCAGGATGCCGTGGAATATGCCAAAATGGGCCTTGTTCCGGCTGGAACCTACAAAAACAGAGGTTATTCCATTGGAAGCGTAGACGCTCAGGGAATAGAAGAATTCTATCTGGATCTGCTGTACGATCCGCAGACCTCCGGCGGTCTTCTGTTAAGCGTGGCCAGGGAGGACTTAGGTACGCTTCTTTCCGAGCTGAAAGCCTCTGGTATTGATACAGCGGTCTCTGTAATTGGAAGCGTGGCGCCTGAGAGCGATAAGCTGATTCGGTTATTGAAATAATAAATAGAAGAATCCGTATTGTTATGGGATGGACATCAGGGGGACAGTTGAAAGGATACCATACGGATGAATTTAAAACAGTTAGAGGCCTTTGTGGAGGTGGCCGAGTCAGGCAGCTTCTCTAAAGCTGCGAAACGTCTGTTTCTGACTCAGCCCACAGTCAGCGCTCATATTCTGGCGCTGGAGAAGGAGCTGGATATCCGGCTGTTTGTGAGAAATACGAAGGAAGTCTGTCTGACAGAAGAGGGGCAGCGCCTGTATTTTTATGCCAGACAGATGGCGGATCTTCAGTACAAAATTAAGGAGGAGTTCGGACACCGGAAGACAGAAGAAAAGCAGTGTATTGCCATTGCCGCGTCTACGGTACCGGCTCAGTATCTTCTGCCGGAGCTGCTGGCAAAATTTAACGAAAAATATCCGGGAGAGCAGCTGCGGATTCGGGAGATGGACAGCGCCCAGGTGGTGGAGCAGGTGTCAGAGCACAAGGCAGATATCGGCTTTACAGGAACCGTTCTGGAAAAAAAGCACTGCAGATATATTCCTTTTTACAGGGATGAGATGGTGATTATTGCGCCGAACAGCGGACGCTACCAGGCGATAGACCGAACGTCCGGTGATATTTCCTGGATTTGCCAGGAAGCGATGCTGATGAGAGAGGAAGGCTCTGGAACCAGAAAGGAAGCAGAGCGCCAGCTCGCCGAGCTGGGGATCCTGCCCCAGCAGCTGAATATTATGGCCAGTATTGGAAACCAGGAGACCATCAAGAAATCTGTGATTCAGGGGCTTGGAATTTCCATTTTGTCGAATCTGGCTGTCAGGGAAGAGGTGGAGGATGGAAGGCTTTTAGCATTTCCCGTTCCCAGCAAGCGTTCCGGCCGCGATATCAATGTGGTTTATAATAAAAACTATCAGCTCTCAAAGTCTGCCAAGCGGTTTTTAAGAACTGTAAAAGAAGCTTACAAGGTAAAAGAATAAGTATGTTGCAGGATGCAGCGAAAAGAGATGCGTTCCGCCGTTTACTGGCTTTGGAAGGCATCTTTTTTTACGCTTTTGCAGGCTGGGTGGAGATCCTTCTGCTGGACGAGCCTTTTTCCGGCCTGACGAGCGGCTCAGGCTGGATATGGGGAGTCTGGTGAAGAAGATACACAGGGAACGCCAGAGAACTGTTTTACCAGCCGGCCTGGATGCAGGTGAAGATGGGAGAAAAAAAGAAATAAACGAAGATTCCGGTATATGAAAAGAGCAGAGGATTTGCAACGGCCCTGGGGGAGCGCGAAATCGTCTGCTCTTTTTCAATGCTTTTAAATGGTAATCAGATTGTATTCTCTAGTTCCGATTCCCAGCTTTTCAGCGTGCTCCAGAGCAACCATCCAGTTGGTCTCTGGGTGAACGTCTGTAAAGTGATCGTGGTGGCAGTGTTCCCTCTCGCTTAAAACGCTGCCTGCCATCACCGGCTGGCGGTTGACCGCATCGGCGCAGGCCATATCCAGAGCCACCGGATCAAAGGAGGCGAACATGCCTACGTTGGGGACGATGGGCACGTCGTTTTCTGCGTGGCAGTCGCAGTAAGGAGATACGTCCACCACGAGGCTGATGTGGAAATGGGGACGATCCTTCACCACAGCCAGAGTGTACTCTGCGATTTTCTTGTTCAGGATATCGTTGGATTCGTCGCAGTGGTTTGCCACAGCGTCCACAGGACAGACGCCGATGCAGCGCCCGCAGCCCACACACCTGTTCTCGTCGATGAAAGCCTTCTTTTCCTGGAAGGAGATGGCTCCGTGGGCACAGTTTCTCTCGCAGGCATGGCAGCCGATACACTTGTCCTGAAGAATAAAGGGGCTGGTAGCGTTGTGCATCTCCATTTTTCCGGCGCGGGAGCCGCAGCCCATTCCGATATTTTTGATCGCGCCTCCGAAACCGGTAGATTCGTGGCCCTTAAAGTGGTTCAGGGAGATAAAAATGTCGGCGTCCATAATGGCCTGCCCAATCTTGGCTTCCTTCACATACTCACCGTCTACCGGCACAAGAGCTTCGTCTGTTCCCTTTAAACCGTCGGCAATTAAAATATGGCAGCCTGTAGTGAAGGGATTGTAGCCGTTGGTGTAGGCGGAATCCAGGTGATCCAGGGCATTTTTGCGGCCTCCTATATAGAGGGTGTTGCAGTCAGTTAAAAAAGGCTTTCCGCCGTGTTCTTTAATCAGATCTGCCAGCACCTTTGAATAGTTGGGGCGCAGGTAGGCCAGGTTTCCCGGCTCGCCGAAATGGATTTTAATGGCAGCATATTTGTTCTGGAAGTTAACCTGTTCAAAGAGTCCGGCTTTTTTAATCAGACGTTCCAGCTTCTGAAGCAGATTTTCGCGAAATGAAGTCCGAAAGGTGGTGAAATACACATTGGATGGTGTCATGGATAATTCCTCCTTTAGTGTGAAAATAAATGGAAACAGTTTATGTACACTGTGCTATGAACAGTTTACCATAAAAAGCAGTGGATGAAAAGATAAAGCGCCGTATTCTATTGACATTCAAGGCTGGGAAAGATAAGATCTAAAGGTAAGATGAAAGACAGGAGGAGGACCTACATGGAACATGAAGTATTTTTAAACAGACTTTTGGATGCTGTGACAGTTTCGGGGGAGATTGCACAGGGAAGCCAGATCGTGAAGGAGGAGATGGAGCCCTTTGCAGACCAGGTATTCACAGATATTCTGAACGATACGGTGGCAGTGCTGAATCCGCAGGCAGAGCCGAAAATTCTGGCTACGGCTCATTTGGACGAGATTGGTCTTGTGATAACCTGTGCGGATGAGCATGGATACCTTTACGCTATTGACAGAGGCGGAGTGATTCCCCAGACTTACCTCGGCCATAAGGTTCAGATTCATACAGAGCACGGCATGGTGAAGGGCGTTGTAAACGGCTCCAGAGCTTTGTGCAGAAAAGAGAAGATGGAGGTAACGGATCTGGTGATTGATATCGGAGCCGATTCCAAGGAGGAGGCGTTAAGCCTTGTAAAGCCAGGCTCCACCGTTACCTTTGACTGCGGTTTTGAGAAGCTTTCCGGAGGCAGATTTGCAGGAAGGGCCCTGGACGACCGCCTGGGCGTCTATATCATTATGGAGGCCTTTAAGAGAGTGAAGGAGGCCGGAACGAAGCGGGGAGTCTACTGCGCGGCTACAGCGGGAGAGGAGACTACGAAAAACGGCGCGTACTTTACGGCTGGAACTGTAAAGCCGGATTTGGCTGTGGTAGTGGACGTGACCTACTGTACCGATTATCCTTACGGGTACTCTGTGAAGGAAGCGGGAGAGGTAAAGCTGGGAGCTGGTCCTGTGCTCTGCAACAGCCCGCTGATTCCGTCTCAGCTGAACCGCCAGGCGGAGAAAATTGCCGCCAGACGAGGCATTCCGGTTCAGTACGAGACAGCCAGCCGCCTGACCTGCACAGACGCAGACAAGATTCACTTCGAGAACGGAGGCACTCCTGTCATTCTGGTATCGATTCCGCTTCGCTATATGCATTCTCCGGCTGAGGTGGCAGACGAGAGAGACGTGGAAGGCTGCATCGGACTGGTGGCAGGCATTCTGGAAGAGTTTGAGCTTTAATAGAGAATGAAAATGGAAAAGTAATAATAAAGCAAGCCCTCAGGCAGCCGGTATGGATGAACCGGCCGCCCGGGGGCTTGTCTTAATTTAGAAAATACACATCTCTTTTGAAAGTTTCTGAAAGATTTACTCTTTGACAGCGCCTCCCATAACGCCTGCTACGAACTGCTTCTGGAATACCATGAAGATAATCAAAATCGGAAGAGTAGCGATAGCGGTAGCCAGAAGAATCACTGCAAAGTCCTTGTTGGTCGGATTTCCGTCCAGAACAGCCAGGGCAACCGGGAAGTTGTACATATCCTTTGTCTCCAGGACGATTAACGGCCACATGAAGTTGTTCCACATACTGGTGAACATGTAGATAACCAGGGCGCTTAAGGCTGGCTTTACATTAGGAAGCACAATCCGGCAGAAGATGCCGAACTCGCTGTATCCGTCGATTCTGGCCGCCTCCACAAGGGCAGTGGGGAAGTTCATCATATTCTGGCGCATCAGGAAAATACCGAAGGCATTGGCCAGAGCGGGCAGAATAACAGCTGTGTAGGTATTTGTCATACCTGTGGCTACAAACAGCTGGAATAACGGAACGTACATAACCTGTGGCGGGATCATCATGGAAACCATGATAAAGCTGAAAATCAGGCCTTTTCCCTTGAAATCAAACTTGGCAAGCACGTATCCGGCAGCGGAATAGAGCATCAAGGCCAGCACTGTGAACACGACAGAGATAAACAGCGTGTTGAAAGCAACCCTGAAAATATCCATCTTTTCCACGAGAATGGAAAAGTTGTGGGAAAGCATGGAGCCCGGCATCAGTTTCGGCGGGGCGGCCAGGATTTCCGCATTCGTGTTTGTTCCGCTGACAAACATGAAGTAGAATGGGAATAAGGAGAGGAAAGCCGCCAGTATTAAAAATGCGTATACTCCGATTTTTTTAAGCATGTCAATCCTCCTTATTCATTCTGAACTGAATGTAGGATAATATTCCGATGATAATAACCATCACGTATCCCAAAGCGGAAGCAAAGCCGAATTTCAGGAACTTGAAGCCGTTATCATAGAGATATTCTCCCAGAGTAATAGTTGCATAGTTCGGTCCGCCCTGAGTCAGGATGTACGGCTCGTCGAAGAGCTGAAGCGTACCGATGGTAGAAGTAATGGTTGTAAACAGAAGAATCGGCTTGATGGCTGGAATCGTAATGTATCTGAGCTGCTGCCAGAAGTTCGCTCCGTCCAGAGAAGCAGATTCGTACATCTCGGTAGGGATTGCCTGAATGCCTGCCAGGATGATAATCATGTTGTAGCCAACCCATCTCCAGGTAATGGAGATAATGATGGACGCCCTTGCCGGCCATGCGGAGTATACCCACTGAATCTTCTCGCCGCCGAAAAACTCAACGATGTAGTTGATTAAGCCGTGATCGGTATTAAACAGTACCTTAAACACCAGCGCGTAGGCAACCAGGGATGTAATAGTGGGGAGGAATGTGGCCATTCTGAAAAATCCCCGTCCCCGGATAAACTTCTGCTCGATGAGCACAGCGAGCAGAAGCGCAAGGCCGATCATAACCGGAACCTGTATAATCAGGTAGAAGAACGTATTGAACAGAGCCTTGTAGAATACAGGATCCTTGAAAAGTTCAATGTAGTTCTGCAGTCCCACAAACGTATAGGTTCCTCCAGAGAACTCCATAAAGCTTAAATAGAAGGAGTAAACCACCGGATAAATCATAAAGAGCCCGAATATAACGATGGTGGGCATCATCATTCCGTAAGGGAAAAACTTTGCTTTTTTACGTGTTTTCATGTCAGCCTCCTGTTGTTCTGGATGGAGAGGTTATTTTCCGAACTTAGAAACTAAATCCTTCTCAAGATCCTCGAGAACGGTCTTCGGATCCTGGCCTTCCAGGTAAACCTTAGCGCAGGCAGAGCCGGCAGCTTTCATGGCCTCATTGTAGTTCTCTGTGTAGTTGACAGCCGGAACCTTCTTGCCCAGCTCGATGAAGGTCTCGTAAATCTTCTGTCCGCCGAAGAACTCGTCTGGCTCTGTGAATACCTCTGCATCATAAGCCGGGATGTAGGACGGGAATAATCCATAGTTTACAAAGCCGTCAGCCTGTAAATCTACGTCTGTCATGGCAAACTGTACGAATTCCTTGGCAATATCTACATTAGCGGAGGCAGCCGGGATTACGATATCGGATCCGCCGTTAGTAGAACCGGAAGGCTCGTCTCCAGGGAATACAGGAAGGCTCATAACGCCCCACTTGCCGGACTGATCCGGTCCCTTGTCCTTGATGGTTCCGATCATCCATACAGCCTCAGGGATAGTAGCGACGCTCTGGTTTACGACAACGCCCTCGTACTCGGCCCAGTCTGTGTAGTTTAACGCGATGTCTGCGTCGTAGATCTTCTTGGCCATCTCCATGCACTCGAGAGCCTCAGGAGAGTTAACAGCTGTGTTGCCCTCTGCGTCGAAGTAGCCTGCGCCCTTCTCTGTCAGAAGCAGCTTCCAGAAGTTGGATCCGTTCGGAGCGATAGGAAGCATCTTAACAGGCTCTCCGGAAGGAGTCTTGCAGGTAGCTGTTACTTTCTTTCCTGCCTCAATGAAGTCGTCCCATGTCTTGATATCTTCCGGGTTTACTCCGGCCTGCTCAAAGTAGTCGGTGCGGTAGAAGAGAGCCACTGGGCCTGCATCCCACGGGAAGCCTACCACCTTATCGTTTACAGTAACCTCGCCCATCTTAACAGGGAGATAGTCGTCCTTATTTACAATATCGCTTAAATCTGCAAAACCGTCTGGATACTTAGAAGCGTAGCCGCTTACCTGCTCGCCCTCCAGAAGGATAACGTCTGCAAGTCCTTTTCCTGTATTCAGAGTAGTGGCAAGTTTTGTATAAATCTGCTCTGTACCCATCTCCTCGAACTGGAACTCTACATCAGGATGTGTCTCCTTAAATTTCTCAGCAGAAGCCTGAAGCTGTTTTAAAGCAACGTCCCAGGCCCATACAGTGATAGTGTTGTCGCTCTCTGCTGCGTTCTTGTCTCCGCCGCCTCCGCAGCCTGTGAGGGAAAGGGCTGCGACCATAGAGATGGCTGCTGCAGATACAAACAATTTTGTTTTCTTCATACGTTTACCTCCTAAATAATTGGAACTATTTACCCACCTTCCAGCGGAAACGCCGATAACACGGCGCCGTGATTTGGGTAAAATCACTAAAAGTAATTAAATAATAAGCCTTTTAATATAAAAAGTCAATAGGTTTTAGTAAAAAGAACAGTAAAAATATTAAGTAAACTATTTGACTTTTACTAAAAAAATAGATATAATTAATTTAGAAAACCAGCAGAATATACAAGTAAAAACGGGAGGTATGAATGTTATGCAGATGAGAGCAAAAAAACGGTGGGAGGATCAGACCTTAACGGGAATTAACCGCAGGCCGGGCCGCACGTCCTTTTTCACCAACTCCGCAGAGCAGGTTTCTTTAAATGGAAGCTGGGCTTTCAAATACCTGACGGCGCCGGAGTACAGCCCGGAAGGATTTGAGAAGCGCGATTATGACACCGCCGGATGGGATACCATCGAGGTTCCGTCCTGCTGGCAGTTAAAGGGCTACGATCATATGCACTACACAGACGTGCTGTATCTGTTTCCTTTAAATCCGCCCTATGTGCCTACAGAAAATCCTACCGGAATTTACAAAAGAAGCTTTGAGATCCCGGAGAACTGGATGGAGAACGACACCATTCTCCGCTTTGAGGGGGTGGACAGCGCTTATGACGTGTGGGTAAACGGAGAGCACGTGGGCTTCAGCAAGGTTTCCCGCCTCCCGGCAGAGTTTGACATTTCTTCCTATATTAATAAGGGAGAGAACCAGGTGACAGTCCGCGTTTACAAGTGGTCTGACGGAACCTACTTAGAGGATCAGGATATGTGGTGGTTCAGCGGAATCTACAGAAACGTATCCCTGATCAGCGCGCCGAAGGCCAGAATCGAGGACTGCCGGATTCACGCCGATCTGGACGATTCCTACACGACAGGACTGTTTGACGCGCAGATCCGTCTGGCGGGAGAGGGAATCTTAAAGTGGGTTCTTGCGGATGCCGAGGGAGTGACAGCAGCGTCTGGAGAGGCTGAGGCAGGAGAGAGCGCATCCATCTCTGCTCGGCTGGAGTCTATCCGCACATGGACAGCGGAGACGCCTTACCTCTATACCCTTACGTTATCCATGGAGCAGAACGGGGCCGTTTCCCATCAGGTAAGCTACCGCCTGGGCTTCAGAAGAGCGGAGGTAAAGGGAAACGTATTTACAGTCAACGGCAAGGCTGTGCTGATTAACGGCGTAAACCATCACGACTATTCTCCGGAAGGCGGCAGAACGGTGGATCTGGAAGTGATGAGACAGGACGTGCTTCTGATGAAGCAGCACAATATCAACGCCATCCGTTTCTCCCACTATCCGTCTATTGAGGCTATCTATGATTTCTGCGACGAGTACGGAATGTACGTGATCGACGAGGCGGATCTGGAGTGCCACGGCTTTGAGTGGGCTCACGTTTACGATATGATTACAGACGATCCGTCCTGGGAAAACGCTTATGTGGACAGAGCGGTCCGCATGGTGGAGAGAGATTACAACCACCCGTCCATCATCATGTGGTCTCTGGGCAACGAGTCCTGCTTCGGCGTGAACTTTAAGAAGGAGGCTGAGGCCGTCCGGGCTATGGACAGTTCCCGTCTGATCCACTATGAGGGGGATTTCGAGGCTGAGATCACAGACGTGTACTCTACCATGTACTCCAGACTCAAAGGCTTAAAGGAGATTGGCGAGACGAAAATGAAGCACAACCGTCCCCACATCCACTGCGAGTACAGCCACGCCATGGGAAATGGACCGGGATGCCTGGCAGATTACCAGAAGCTTTACCGCACCTATGACCGTCTTCAGGGCGGATTTATCTGGGAGTGGTATGACCACGGTATTAAGACGACAGACGAGAACGGAACCGTTACCTATAAATATGGCGGCAACTACGGAGACTTCCCTACAAACGGAAACTTCTGTATCGACGGACTTCTTATGCCAGACAGAACTCCGTCTCCAGGCCTTGTAGAGTACAAGCAGGTCATCTGCCCGGTATGGATGGAGCGCCTGGGAGAGACGGGAGATCTGTTTGCCGTTAAGAATTACTATGATTTTAAGACTCTGGATGGAATTTACCTGGAGTGCTCTGTGACAGACGGAAAAGAGACGATTGAAACCTTTACCATCGATTCTCTGCACACAGAGCCGGGCGTGGAGGAGATTCTCATGATTCCTCACAGTGCGGCGGAATGGAAGGACAACAGAGATTACTATTTAAATATCTCTGTCAGGGAGAAGAAGGAGACTGCCTGGGCTCCGGCCGGCCATGAGCTGGGACATTATCAGTTCCCGCTGTCTGAGAAGAAGACGGTCAGCGTGAAACGCGAAGAGCTGCCAGTATCTGTTTCAGAGACAGCTACAGGGGTTTCCATTTCCTGCCAGGATGTGGTATACTCGTTTGATAAGGTTCACGGCGTGCTGTCTTCCATGAAGAAGGGCGGCCAGGAGCTTGTTAAGAGAGGTCCTGTGCTTACCGTGGATCGGGCTGATATTGACAACGACATGTACAAGGTCAATGACTGGAAGAACAACTACTTTATTTCCAGAGGAATGGAGGAGATGGAGTACATGACTGTCAGCAGCGGACAGAATAAGGCTCAGGTTTACATCCAGAAGCACTTTGGCTGCTATAATCAGGTCTGGGGCTTTAAGCTGGCCTATGTATACACGGTCTATGGAGATGGAAGCATGGAGACAGAGCTTCACGGCACAGCCATCCGCAATCCGGAGTTCGAGCCGGAGTTCCTTCCGAGAATCGGTGTGGAGATGAACGTAAATGGAGCGTTCCGCCATGTGGCCTGGTATGGTATGGGCCCGGGAGAAAATTACTGCGATTCCAGACAGGCAGCAGTGATGGGCGTCTATGAGACAGATGTGGACGGAATGCACACAAATTATGTGATGCCGCAGGAAAACGGCCACAGAGAGAACGTGCGCTGGGTTTCCTTAACAGATGAGAAAGAAGGACTTCTCATTACCTCCAGAGGCGGAGTCGGAATCAATGTTCACGACTACACCACAGAGGCGCTCAGAAGCGCGGCTCATCCATGCGAAATTAAAAAACAGGACGATATTGTCCTGAATCTTGACTGGAAACATTCCGGTCTTGGAAGCAACTCCTGCGGTCAGGAGCAGACAGAGGAGTGCAAGGTAAGAATCGAAGACTTTGCCATGAGCTTCGCCCTTTCTTTCACAGAGAGGGAGAAAGCAGAGGAACGGGCGTTTACTGTCTTCTGTTAATCAGGCATTTAAATTATAGAAAGAATAGGAAGAAGCATATATGGCGACGATCAGGGACATAGCAGAGAGGGCGCAGGTTTCTATCAGCACAGTGTCAAGGGTGTTGAATTATGATGAAACTCTGAGCGTAAATGCGGCGACGAAAAAGAGAATATTTGAGATCGCAGAGGAATTGGAATACAGAGGAAAAAACCAGAAGAAGAGGAAACGCAGGCTCTCTCTTCTCCTGATCAACTATTATTCACTGGAAGGAGAGGTGGAGGATCCCTACTACCTTTCCGTGAGGATTGCCATAGAAAGACGTGCTGCAGAGCTTGGCTGCAGGCTTGTCAGTATTTCAGAAAAGGATGAATTCCGGGTGTCAGGCATTGACGGAGTCATCTGCCTGGGAACCTTTGGAACAGAGGAACTGAAACGGATCGACGAGCTGGAACGGCCCACCATCTTTGTGGACAGCAATCCCAATTACGACAAATATGATTCCATTGTGTTTGACCTGCGCAGGGAGACCAGGCGGATTCTCGATTACCTGTGGGAGAAGGGGCACAGACGAATTGGCTTTATCGGCGGAAACGATATGGAAGGGCCTGGAACATTTGCGGAGACGGACAAGAGGACGCTGGAGTACCGGGCATTTATGGAGGAGAAAAAGGAGGAGGGCGTCAGCTACGAGCGGATTGGAGCGTTCACTTCCCGCATGGGCTTTCGGCTGATGAACGAGCTGATGGCTCTGCCCGAGCCTCCGACGGCAGTTTTTGTGGCCAATGACTCGCTGGCAGTGGGCTGTTTAAATGCCATCAGCCGGGCCGGGAAGAGGTGTCCGGAGGACTTCAGCATTGTGGGCTTTAACGATATTCCCACAGCCAAATATATGGTTCCACCGCTTACCACCATGCGCCTGTACATGGATTTTATGGGGGAGAGAGCGGTGGATCTGTTAAGCGACCGGATTCTGACGAAGCGGGAGCTGCCTGTCCAGGTGACGCTTCCGGCTAAGCTGATGATCCGGGAGAGCGTGAAGGATCTCACAGCCGATTCGTCATTATAACGAAAAATTTCTCTGTATTTTGTGCGGTGTGCCGTGGAAAATCCGGCAGAAGTTTTATATACTGAATGCATCTGAATGCTGAACATTATTGATAGAAAAGGAGAACCCATATGTCTACAGTTAAATTAGAACACATCTGTAAGAAGTATCCTAACGGCTTCGAGGCTGTAAAGGATTTCAACCTGGAGATTGGCGACAAGGAGTTTATCATTTTCGTTGGTCCGTCCGGCTGCGGAAAGTCTACGACTCTGCGTATGGTAGCGGGACTGGAGGACATTTCCGGCGGCGACCTGTACATTGACGGAAAGAGAATGAACGACGTGGAGCCGAAGGATCGGGATATCGCCATGGTATTCCAGAATTACGCCCTGTATCCGCATATGACCGTGTACGAGAACATGGCATTCGGCTTAAAGATCAGAAAGGTTCCGAAGGATGAGATCGACAAGAAGGTGCATGAGGCTGCGAAGATTCTGGATCTGGAGCACCTGCTTGACAGAAAGCCCAAGGCGTTATCCGGCGGCCAGAGACAGCGTGTGGCCATGGGACGCGCCATTGTAAGAAATCCGAAGGTATTCCTGATGGACGAGCCGTTATCCAATTTGGACGCCAAGTTAAGAGGCCAGATGCGTATCGAGATTTCCAAGCTCCACCAGAAGCTGGGCACAACGATTATCTACGTTACCCACGATCAGACAGAGGCCATGACTCTGGGAACCAGAATCGTCGTTATGAAGGACGGAGTGGTTCAGCAGGTGGATACGCCTGAGAATCTGTACGACAAGCCGGGCAATAAGTTCGTAGCAGGCTTCATCGGAGCGCCTCAGATGAACATGGTAGACGCAGAGGTGAAGGAGGATGCAGAGGGCGTTCATCTTGTATTCTGCGGACAGAGCATTAAGATGGATGAGAAGAGAGCAGCCATCTTAAAGGAGAAGGGATACATCGGAAAGAAGGTTACCCTGGGAATCCGCCCAGAGGATCTCCACGATGAGTCTGACAGCGAGCGCGGCAACAAGGACGCCTGCCTGAACGCCACCATCCGCGTATACGAGATGCTGGGCGCCGAGACGTTCCTGTACTTTGACATGGATACAGCTACATGGACAGCCAGAGTGAATCCTTCTGTCCGTGTAAAGCCGGGCGAAGCCATTAAGCTGTACATGGATACAGAGAAGATTCACGCGTTTGATACGGAGACTGAGAACGCAATTTTTAATTAATTTTAAAACCGTCTGAATAGGAAAATGAGGCGGTGAAAAGGGGGGAGGATGCTGCCGGGGCAGTATCCTCTTTTCCGCTTATAGACGCAGGATTAGGAGGAAGCGGCTTGGTATCGAAGAGAGCGCTGAAACATGTGCTGGGGGAAATCAGGGACGCGTCCGGGCTTTCGCTTGCCCTGTTTGGAGGAAAGGGAGAGCTTCTGGCGCTTTCAGAGGGAGAAGGACAGCTGTTTGAGGAGCTGGAGAAGGAAGGTCTCGTTTCGGACCGCTTAAAAGAATATGTAAGATCCCTGGCGGAGGGGGGAGAGAAAACCTGGCAGCGGGGAGGCGTGTGCTTTCTCAGGACGGGGAATGAGAGAGGGGAAGGCTTTGTGTTAGCCGGAACAGGTAAGGAAGACGTTCTGCCTCTTCTGCGCCTGTCGGCAGTCGCTCTCTCAGGTCTTTTCCGGCGTCAGGAGAAACGTCAGGATCGGGACGTTTTTTTCCGCCGCCTGATTCTGGGGCAGCTGCTTCCCGGGGAGGTTTCAGAACAGGCCCGGCTGCTCCGATTGGATGGCAGGGCCCGGCGGGCTGTATTTTTAATAAAAGTAAGGGAGGATGGCTGCGATACGGTTCTCGATATTCTTTATCCCCTTTACGCAGGTCCGGCAGGAGGCGTTCTGTTTCAGGCGGAGCCGGGGAGCTTCGTGTACGTCAGAACCCTGGGGGAGAAGGAGGATACGGCCAAACTGGAGGAGATAGGAAAAAACATGATTGATGTGATTAATACAGAGGGAATGGAGGACGCCTATCTCTCCTTCGGAATGCCGGCAGAAGAACTGTCTTTTTTGAACCGATCCTATGAGGAGGCCTGGATCGCCATGAAGGCGGGCCGCATTTTTTTCCGGGAAAAGCATGTGATTTCCTATGACAGACTGGGAATTGGACGGCTGATTTACAGCCTTCCCATGCCTTTGTGCAGACAGTTTCTGGGGGAGGTATTCGCCCAGGCAGATCCAGGGGCGTTTGAGGAGGAAGCGCTGACTACTATCCGCCAGTTTTTTGAAGATTCTCTGAATGTGGCGGAGACGGCAAGGCATCTTTATATTCACAGGAATACGCTGGTGTACCGTCTGGACAAGATTCAGAAAGGCCTGGGGCTGAATATAAGAAACTTCGACGACGCCATGATGCTGCGTCTGGGACTGATGGTTTATGAGTATGTGAGAGAAAAGGAACAGGAAGAGGAAAAGGAGAGAAAGACCGATGGTAGAACGGATGTTTAACACAGACAATCACTTCTGGCAGACAGTGGGAAAGGCGGGGGATCTGATTGCTTTGACATTTCTCACCCTGCTCTGCTCCCTTCCGCTGATCACGGCGGGGGCGGCCTTCTGCGCCATGAACTATGTATGCTTTAAAATGCTGGAGCACGATAATGAGGGAACGATCAGAAACTTTTTCCACAGCTTTCGGCAGAATCTCTTTCAGGGAGCGGCGCTCTCGCTGATTATGGGGGCAGCAGGCTTCCTGCTCTGGTATGACGGCTGGTTTCTGACCAGGTACTTTGACGGACAGGAGGGGGGCGCCATGCTCTACGCCGGCTGGGCCGTCTACATTTACCTGATTTTCTTTTACCTGATACTTGTACTGTATGTATTTCCACTTCAGGCCAGATTTTATAACCCCTTAGCCGTTACTTTTAAAAATGCAGTCATAGCAGGATTTAAGAATCTCCCCAAGACGCTCATGATGCTTGCGGGAGATGGAGCCATGGCAGTCCTGACCGTTCTGTGTTTTAAAACCTTTCCCCAGATCGCGTTTCTTCCCCTTCTGACGGCCCTTCCCCTGTGCGTCTGGTACCACAGCTGGGTACTGAGAGATCTGCTGGGACTGGTTCCGGGAAAGCTGGATCTGCCAGTATCTGACGACAAGGAAGAAAGGAAGGAGGAACGCTATGAGTGATTTTGCTGGGGAGCAGTATAAAAAGGCGAGAAAAGCTGGAATTAAGGCCTTCCGGGAGGCGGGAGGAAAGGGCAGATATCCCTATCTGACGTCTCTGGACGAGATCCTTCTCCACACAAAAACAGCTGGCACAGAGGATCTGGGCGTGTGCGAGATCCCTCTGTCCAGAGTCACGGGAACCAAGACGGCCTCCCGCTCGGAGAGCTTTGCCTGGAATTTCATGCCCCTTCTTCGGGAAAAAACGGAGTTTTCAGGAAAGTGGGAGAGGCTTTATGAGGCCCAGATGGAGGAGGGAATCAGGGAGCCGGTAAAGGTTTACGAATATATGCACCATTTTTATGTGCGGGAGGGAAATAAGCGGGTCAGCGTGATGAAATACGTGGGAGCCGTTAAAATCACGGCTGACGTTACCAGGATCTTTCCAAAGAGGGACGGAAAGAAGGCTTACGAGGCATTTTACCAGTATGCGGCGTTTAACAGGGCCACAGGACTGTTCGAGCTGCTGTTTTCGGAGCCGGATGCTTACCAGAAGCTGGCCGCCCGGTTTGAGGAGACTCTGGCAGAGCGGTGGAAAGAAGACAAAATTAAGGAACTTCGGGCTGCCTTTGGGAGATTCTGCAGCTGCTATGAGAAAAAGGCGAGAGCGGACAGCCTGACAGAGGAGAGCGACGCGTTTTTCGTGTATCTGGAGGTGTTTGGCTATCAGGGGCTTCTCACAGACAGCGACCGTCAGATTCGGGAACGGATGGAGAGGGCCTGGGAGGAGATGAAACTGGCCGGACAGAAGAAGAAGGTGGCCCTGATCGAGGAGCACAGGGAAGCAGAAGAAGGGAAAAACAGTCTGTTTGGCTTCCTGCACGGGGGAGAGAAAAGGCCCCTGCGCATTGCTTTTATCAATGATAAAGACTCCAGAACCTCCGCCTGGGCCTACGGCCACCGGCTGGGCTGGCAGGCCTTAAAGGAGAAATATGGAAGTCAGGTGAAAATTTCTGTTTACAATCACTGCGATACACCGGAGGCTGTCAGAGACGCTCTGGCCAAGGCAGTACTGCAGAAAAACGATATTATTTTTACAACAGCGGGGCAGATGCGGGCTCAGGCGCTGGAGACGGCTGTCAATCACCCGGAAATCAAATTTTTGAACTGTTCCGTCAACGCCTCCTACCGCTCCATCCGCAGCTATTATGCCAGAATGTACGAGGCGAAATTTATTCTGGGCATGACGGCTGCCGCTCTCTGCGAGGACGGCAGGATCGCCTACATTGCCGATTATCCCGTATACGGAGCTGTGGCCAACATTAACGCGTTCGCCATAGGCGCCCAGATGGTGCGGCCGGGAGTGAAGATCTATCTGAAATGGTCCAACCTTAAAAAGGGCGATTGGAAAGCGGAGATCAAAAAATCTGGATTTACTATGGTTTCAGGGCCTGATCTGAAGCTGCCGTCAGAGGAAAGCCGCCTCTTCGGCCTGTTCCGGTACAGCCAGAAAAAGGGAGACTATGAAAATCTGGCCATGCCGTTCATTGACTGGGGGCGGTATTACTGTCTTCTGACAGAGTCGGTGATGGATGGAAACTTTGATTCCAGGGAGTTTACAAAGACAGGGCAGGCAGTCAATTATTTCCTGGGCATGTCGGCCCAGGTAGTGAGCGTGATCTTTTCCTCCCGCGTCCCCTACTCGGTGAGAAAAATGGCGGATGTGTTTGAGGAGGCGATGATCCAGGGCAGATTTTCGCCCTTCGACGGAGAGATCCGGACGAAAAAAGGGTGGTTGAAGGGGGCTGACAGCGGTTCCCTGGATCTGTTCCAGATTGTGAAAATGGACTGGCTCAACGACAATGTAATAGGAAAAATACCAGGGATCGACGCTTTCAAGGAGGACGCAAGAGAGCTTCTCTCTGCCCTGGGAGTGGAGGCGGCCAGAACGGAGGAGGGAGGAACACCATGAAAATCTTGATTGTAGCTGACGAGGAGTCGAAGGCCCTCTACGATTATTATGACAGTTCCCGGCTGAAGGATATCGATCTGATCCTGTCCTGCGGGGATCTGCGGGCCTCCTATCTGGAGTTTCTGGTCACCATGGGCCGGGCGCCTGTCCTCTATGTCATGGGAAACCATGACGACAGGTATAAGGCGAATCCGCCGGAGGGCTGCGTCTGCGTGGAGGAACGGGTTTACAATTATAAGGGCCTTCGAATCGCAGGCCTGGGAGGCTGCATGCGGTACAAGCCGGATGGAATTTACCTGTACACAGAGGAGGAACAGCGAAGGCGCGTCCAGAAGCTGAAGCGGCAGCTGCAGCGGTATCACGGGGCGGATATTTTCCTCACCCACGCCCCGGCCAAGGGGCTGGGAGACGGATCGGATTTTCCCCATCAGGGCTTTGAGTGCTTCCATGAAATTCTGGATGAATTTCATCCCAAATATCTGATTCACGGACACCAGCACTTAAATTACGGATCCGGTGCCCGCAGGCTGGAGAAGGGGCCTACCGCCATCATCAACGGATACGGTTCTTATACCCTGGAGATCGGGCCGGAGGAATACCCTTCGGAGTATGAGAATACAGGTTCTCTGATTTTTGATTTGTATAATAAACTGAGGCACAGATAAATCTTGTCCCAGAACATGTTTTGTGATAGACTTAGGAGCAAAAGGGCCTGCGCAGCAGGCCGGACTAGGAGGAAAGACAGCATGAGCAAAAAGCGTTCAATCGAAACTACCTGCATCCAGGGAGGATGGCATCCGGAGAATGGAGAGGCGAGAGTTCTCCCCATTTACCAGAGCACTACATTTAAATACTCTACCAGCGAACAGATGGGACGGCTCTTTGATTTGGAGGAGAACGGCTATTTCTATACGAGACTTGCCAATCCGACTAACGACGCCGTAGCGGAGAAGATCTGCGAGATGGAGGGCGGAGCGGCGGCCATGCTGACTTCCTCCGGCCAGGCGGCCAATTTCTATTCCGTTTTCAACATCTGCTCGGCAGGCGATCATTTCATCTGCGCGGCTACTGTTTACGGAGGAACGTCCAACCTGTTTACTGTTACCATGAAGAAGATGGGAATCGAGGTCACTCTGGTAGATCCGGAGTCTACTGATGAGGAGCTGGACGCGGCGTTCCGCCCAAACACCAAGTGCGTATTCGGCGAGTCTATCGCCAACCCGGCGCTGGTGGTATTAGACATTGAAAAATTTGCCAGGGCAGCCCACAGACACGGCGTTCCGTTAATTGTGGACAATACCTTTGCGACGCCTATCAACTGCCGCCCCTTCGAGTGGGGAGCTGACATTGTAACCCACTCTACCACCAAGTACATGGACGGACATGCCATGAGCGTAGGCGGATGCATTGTGGACAGCGGAAATTTTGACTGGGAAGCCCACAAGGACAAATTCCCGTGCCTTACCGAGCCGGACGCTTCCTACCACGGCGTTGTGTATACAGAAAAATTTGGAAAGGGAGCTTATATCACAAAGGCCACCGCTCAGGTCATGAGGGATCTGGGTTCAATTCAGGCTCCCATGAACGCGTTTCTTTTAAACGTAGGCCTGGAGACTCTGCACCTGCGTGTGCCGCGCCACTGCGAGAACGCGCTGAAGGCAGCGAAATACTTAAAGTCCAGAGAGGACGTGGCGTGGGTAAATTATCCGGGACTCGAGGGAGACAGATATTACGAGCTGGCACAGAAGTATATGCCGAATGGAACCTGCGGCGTTATTTCCTTCGGACTGAAGGGCGGCAGAGAGGCGGCAGGCGTATTTATGGATAAGCTGAAGCTGGCTGCCATTGTGACTCATGTGGCAGACGCCCGCACCTGCGTGCTTCATCCGGCCAGCCATACCCACCGTCAGCTGACAGACGAGCAGCTGGCAGAGGCTGGAGTCGATCCGTCCATGATCCGCCTGAGCGTGGGAATTGAGAACGCCGACGATATTATTGAAGATATCCGTCAGGCTTTAGAGGACTAACAGCCCTTAAACAGGAGAACAGTCAAATGAAAAAGAGAAAAAAGCTGCTGCGGCTTGTGTTTGGCAGAACCACCTTTGTGGTGCTGTTCCTTCTGATCCAGCTGGGAATCCTGCTGATGGGATTTGCCTGGCTGGAAGAGTACATGCTCTATTTCTACGGGGCGTCTGTCATTTTGAGCGCGGTAACTCTGATTTACATTATCAGCGCAGATGAGAGCACTTCCATTAAGCTGTCATGGGTCGTCCCGATTCTTGTTTTTCCTGTATTCGGAACGCTGTTTTATCTGTTCGTGCGGCTTCAGATCGGCACGAAGCTTATCGGCCACAGACTGAAGATGACGTCTGCCGAGACAGCGCCGTATCTGAAGCAGGACACGGAGACAGCAGAGCGCTTTAACGAGATGAGCTCCAGCCAGGGCAACCTGGTGCGCTACATGAACCGGTTTGCCGGCTGTCCGGTCTATCAGAATACAGCGGCCCAGTATTTCCCTCTGGGAGACGATATGTTCGTAGAGATGAAGCGCCGCCTGAAAGCGGCGAAGCACTTCATTTTTATGGAGTATTTTATTGTGGAGAGGGGAGAAATGTGGAACAGCATCCTGGAGATCCTGGAGGAAAAGGTCAGGGAGGGTGTGGAGGTCCGCGTTATGTACGACGGCATGTGCTGCCTGATGCTGCTTCCCTATTCCTACCCTAAGACGCTTCGGGAAAAGGGGATTAAATGCAAAATGTTTTCCCCCATCCGGCCCGCCTTGTCCACCCACCAGAATAACCGGGATCACAGAAAAATCTGCGTCATTGACGGTCATACGGCCTTTACAGGCGGCGTCAATCTGGCAGACGAGTACATTAACAGAAAGGTACGGTTCGGCCACTGGAAGGACACGGCTGTGATGGTAGAGGGAGACGCGGCTGTTGGCTTTACCATGATGTTCCTCCAGATGTGGGGAGTGACAGAGCAGGAGAAGGAGCGCTATGAAAGCTACTTAAAGCCTGCGGACTACCGGCTTCCAAAAGACGCCGACGCTTCCGGATTCGTGATTCCATACGGCGACAGTCCTCTGGATAAGGAAAATGTGGGAGAGCAGGTCTACCTGGATATTCTGGGCCATGCGAAAAAATACGTCCACATTATGACGCCCTATCTGATTCTGGACGATCAGATGATCAACGCTCTTCAGTATTCCGCAAAGAGGGGAGTGGAGACAATCATCATCATGCCCCATATTCCCGACAAGATGTCAGCCTATCTGCTGGCCCGCTCCTACTATGAAGAGCTTTTGACAGCCGGGGTAAGAATCTTTGAGTATACGCCGGGCTTTGTCCATGGGAAGGTCTTCACCTGCGACGACGAGAAGGCAGTAGTAGGAACCATCAACCTGGATTTCAGAAGCCTTTACCTTCATTTTGAGTGCGCCGCTTACTTTTATAAGCACCCGGTGGTGGCCCAGGTGGAGGATGACTACCAGAAAACCCTGGAAAAGTGCCAGGAGATCACCATAGCAGACTGCCGGAATTTCCCATTCTTCAAGCGTTTTATGGGAAAGGCCCTGCGCCTGTTCGCTCCGCTGATGTAGGGAGTTTGACAGATTTTTAATGACAGAGGACTGGCAGAAGTTTTCAGCGGCTTTAAGTGAAGCGTGAAAACTTCTGCCAGTCCTTTTTGTCATTTTTTCCCTTCCGCTTGCATTTTCCAGAACGACCCTTTATATTAATGTATAGAGATTTTAACAAAACTCTAACACAATACTAAAAAGGGGTGGAAGGATGACAGAAGGAGCTCTGGTGCTGGAAGGGGGTTCTCTGCGCTGTCTGTTTACAGCGGGAGTCCTGGACGTGCTGACAGAGGAAAATATACAATTATCCTATGTAAACGGTGTATCGGCCGGAACTATGGCCGGGATGAATTACATCAGCGGCCAGAAGGGCAGAATGCTGGAAATTAACGAGACGTATCTGCACGACAAGCGGTACATGGGGATGAGAAGCCTCATAAAGAACAGGCTGGTATTCAATTTTGATTTTATATTCGGGGAGCTGTCGGATGAGCTGATTCCCTTTGACTATGAAGCGTTTTACAGCTCTCCTCAGAAGTTTGAGGCTGCCGCTACCAGGTGCAGGACGGGAAAGACGGAGTTTTTTGAAAAAAGCCAGTGCAGCGATATGATGAAGGCGGTGCAGGCTTCCTGCAGTATGCCTCTTTTATCTAAAATGGTGACAGTGGATCACAAAAAATATCTGGACGGAGGCATTTCCCTGCCCATTGCCTACCAGAGGGCTATGGATCTGGGATATAAAAAAATTGTCCTGGTGCTTACCAGAAACCATGGATACCGGAAAAAGCCTTTAAGCTCTCTGGCTGTCAGGGCTTATAACCGGTATTTTGAGCCGCTTCCGCAGCTGAAAGCCGCTCTGTTTGAAGTGCCGGACCGGTATAACTGGATGCAGGAGGAGATTGACCGCCTGGAACAGGAGGGACGGATTTTCGTAATCCGCCCGGAACGTCCCGTCCGCGTCTCCCGTCTGGAGCGGGATCTGAAAAAGCTGCAGGCGCTCCACCAGGAGGGCAGGGAAACGGCCGTTAAGCTGCTTCCTGCGCTTCGCAGCTATCTGGAAATCTGACAGGGACAGGAGGATATGGAAATGAAATATATTGATATGCACTGCGATACGATCCCGCGCCTCTGTCATCCGAAGGCAGGGGAGAGGGGAGAGACGCTGAGAAAAAACAGCGGACACCTGGATCTGGAGCGGATGAAACAGGGAAACGCCCTGGCCCAGTGCTTTGCTGTTTTCACAGATCTGAAAGCGTATCCGGATCCCTATGTCCGTGCCAGGGAGATTTTGGCCCGTTTTAAGAAAGAAATGGCAGAAAACGGCGGTATGATTGCCCAGGCGTTTACGGCAGAGGACATTTTAAGAAACGACAGGGAAGGAAAAATGTCGGCCATTCTCACGATTGAGGAGGGGGCGGTTTGCCAGGGAAGTCTGGAACGCCTGCGGGAATTTTACGAAGAGGGTGTCAGGATGATGACTCTCACCTGGAATTATCCCAATGATCTGGCGTGGCCCAACCGCCTGGATCCGCAGACCGGGCATATGACTCCTGAGACGGAAAGGGGGCTGACAGAGAAGGGAGCCGCCTTTATCGAGGAGATGGAACGGCTGGGAATGATCATTGACGTATCCCATCTGGGAGACGCCGGCTTCTGGGATATCGCGAAGCGCGCCAGAAAGCCTTTTATAGCCAGCCATTCCAATTCGCGAAGCGAGGCCGGCCATGTGAGAAATCTGACGGACGAGATGATCCGGGCGCTGGCAGACCGGGGCGGCGTCATGGGAATCAATTTCTGCGGCGTCTTTCTGAACAGCCGGAACGGAAATTCTCCAGACGGAGGAGACAGCCGCGTTTCTGATATGGTGAGACACATGAAGCATATCCGGCAGACGGGAGGCATTGAATGTATCGGCCTGGGATCGGATTTTGACGGGATTTCAGGGGATCTGGAGGTGGATTCCCCGGCGGCTCTTTACCGGATTGCCGATGAAATGTCGCGCCAGGGATTTACCGGATCGGAGATAGATGCAGTTTTTTATAAGAACGTTCTGCGCGTTTTTACAGAAATTTTACATTAAGCTATAGACTGGCTTTACATAGAGCTGATATAGTTAAACCATACTTTTACAATAAGAGGAGAAAAATCATGTCGATATCGGATTTGGGAATGCTGTTTCAGTTTGCCGGCGGCCTTGGAATGTTCCTGTACGGAATGAATATCATGGCTGACGGACTTCAGAGATCCGCCGGCAGCCGCATGCAGCATATGCTTGGGGTGCTGACGAACAATCGTCTCATGGGAGTTCTGGCAGGCGCGGCAGTTACTGCCATTATTCAGAGCAGTTCCGCCACTACCGTTATGGTGGTCGGCTTTGTAAACGCAGGAATTATCAATCTGTTCCAGGCGACCGGAGTAATCATGGGAGCCAATATCGGAACCACCATCACCAGCTGGATTGTATCCATGAGCGAGTGGGGCGAGGTGTTAAAGCCGGAGTTTTTCGCACCGTTTTTATTCTTTATCGGCGCTTTTCTGGTGCTTTTCACAAAGAGCCATAAGAAAAAAGAGGGCGGCGAGATCATGATCGGTTTTGCCCTTCTGTTTATCGGACTTTCCTTTATGTCCTCATCCATTGAGCCATACAGAGACGCGCCTATTTTTGCCCAGGCCTTCCAGACTCTTGGAAAGAACCCGATTTTAGGCGTTTTGACAGGACTTGTAGTGACCGCTATCATCCAGAGCAGTTCTGCGTCTGTGGGAATTCTTCAGACTCTGGCCTTAAACGGAATGGTAAACTGGCAGTCGGCTGTTTTCATTACCCTGGGACAGAATATCGGAACCTGTGTGACGGCTCTTTTATCAGCGGTAGGAGCCAGCAGAACGGCTAAGAGAGCGGCTGTCATCCATCTGCTGTTCAACATTTTTGGAACGATTCTATTTGGAACTGTTATGTTTGTTGTCTTCATGCTCAACCCCGCCTTCGCGGCATCTACAGCGGACAGCGTGGGAATTTCCATTTTCCACACAGTGTTCAATGTGTCCAACACCATTCTGCTGTTCCCGTTTGCGGGAATCCTCGTAAAGACGGCCTGCGCCCTTGTCCGGGACAGCAAAGAGGAAGAGAAGACCGGGGATGTGGAGGGAGATATTCTCCGCCATCTGGACGACCGTATTCTGGAATCTCCGTCCTTTGCCATTGAGACAGTGGAAAAAGAAGTCATCAATATGGGACGTGTGGCAGCGGCCAATTTAAAGATTGCCACGGCGGCTCTGACGGATCGGAACGAATCCTTCTGCCAGGAAGTATTCGATAACGAGAAGAAGCTGAACCACCTGGATACGGAGCTGACTGACTATCTGGTAAAGATTAACAATCTGTCCTTAAACGACAGCCAGCATCTGATTGTAAAAAACCTGTTTTATACTATCGGAGACGTGGAGCGGATTGGCGATCATGCGGAGAACCTGGCAGAGCTGGCCCAGATTAATATCAAAAATAACAGAGAGTTTTCTGAGAGCGGTTTAAACGATCTGAAGAAGATTTCTGAGGCTGCCATTAAATCGGTGGAGTCAGCGATGGAGTGCCGGGAGGACAGGGAGCTTTCCAAGGTCCGTCAGACGGCGCGCTATGAGGAGGAAGTGGACAGCCTGGAGGAGGAGCTGAAGGAGCTTCACATGGAGCGTCTGTCCAACCACGAATGCAATACAAAAAGCGGCGTCATTTTCCTCGATGCTGTCAGCAACTATGAGAGAATCGCAGACCATGCCAGAAATATCGCCGGCTATGTGAAAGAGGAGATAGAATAATGATGAAGCACCTGATCTATGTGACAGAAGACGATGAAAATATCAGAAATCTGATTTGCGTGGCTCTGGAAAGCTTTGGCTATACAACCTGTGCCTTTGAGACAGCCGAGGAGGCTCTGGAAGCAGTGAGGGGGGTGGAGGGAAGCCTCCCCTCCCTCTTTGTGTTTGACTGGATGCTTCCCGGAATGGACGGGATGGCGGCTGTAGCCAAGCTGAAGGCGTCGCCTGACACCAGAAAAATTCCGGTTATGATGCTCACTGCCAAAGACAGCGAGCTGGACGTGGTGGCAGGCCTTGACGGAGGGGCTGACGACTACATGACAAAGCCCTTTGGGATTTTAGAGTTTTCCGCCAGAATCCGAAATCTCTTAAAACGCTTCGGCGAGGAGAAGGAAGAAGACAAGAGTCTTGCAGTGGGAGATATTTCCATTGATCTGGAAAAGCGCGAGGTGAAGAATAAGGGAGAGGCTGTGGAGCTTACCCTGAAGGAGTATGAGCTGCTCTGCTATCTGATGGAAAATACCAACCGGGTCGTGACCAGGGAGGAGCTGTTAGACCGGATCTGGGGCTACGATTATGACGGAGAGACGAGAACGCTGGACATGCATATCAAAACGCTGCGCCAGAAGCTGAAGGAATCAGGGCACAGCATTAAGACAATCCGCGGAGTCGGATACAGGATCAGCTGACAGGAAAGGAAGACAGGGGAACCAGGGAAATGAAAACAGCCATATTCAGAAAATTTATCCAGCTTCTTCTGCTGGCGCTGCTTTTAAACACAGCGATTCTCTACATAGTGACAGGAAGCGTCATTCTGAATAACAGCCGGAATGATATGGTATTTATTCTGGATACCATAGACAGTGCCTTCCACTATGAGGGGGATCTGGAAGCCCAGGCGGAGCGGATTTCCCAGTCTGCGAATTTAAATGAAAGCCGCCTTACCATCATAGATCCAAACGGAGTGGTCCGGGTAGATACAGGCGTGAAGGATGCGTCTGAGCTTGACAACCACATGCAGCGAGAGGAGTTTCAGGAAGCTGTAAAGACGGGGGAAGGAGATGACAGACGCCGCTCTAAAACGCTGGGGAAGGAGATGCTGTACGTGGCCATACAGTCCTCCTACTCTGACTGCATCCTGCGGCTGGCAGTTCCCTATACGGGAATGCAGGATTACATTAAAATGCTGTTTCCGGCAGTTCTTCTGAGCTTTTCTGTGGCTCTCATCGGTTCGGCGCTGGAGGCGGATCGGTTTTCACAGTCCATTACCAAGCCCCTGCTTGAGATCTCCAAAGAAATGATTAAGGTAAACGGAGATTACACAGATTTCCATTTTGAACGATGCGGCTACGAGGAGATCAACATCATTGCCGACACAACGACCAGAATGTCGAAGAATGTCAGAGATTATTTAAACCGCCTGGAGCAGGAAAAGCAGATCCGCCAGGAGTTTTTCAGCAATGCGTCCCATGAGCTGAAAACGCCCATTACCTCTATCCGCGGCTATGTGGAGCTCCTTGACACGCCCATGGCTGACAATCCTCAGATGCGGGGCGATTTTCTCAGCCGCATTAAAAAAGAGGCGGTCCGCATGACCAGCCTGATCGACGATATCCTCATGATTTCCCGCCTGGAGACAGGGGGAATTCAGACAGAACTTCGGGAGCTGTCTGCCGGAGAACTGGCGCGGGAGGCGGTTTCCTCTGTGGAGGGAATGGCCAGAGAGCGTAGAATCGAGATAGAGACAGATGTGGAGGAATTTTATATCTGCGCCGACGGAAGACAGATGGAGGAGCTGTTTACGAATCTTTTGAGCAATGCAGTAAAATATAACCTGGACGGAGGGAAGATATGGCTTTCCCTGAAACGGAAGGGAACGGATATGGAGCTGCAGGTGCGGGATAATGGAGTGGGAATTCCGAAAGAGAGCGTAGGCCGGATTTTCGAGAGGTTTTACCGGGTGGATAAGGGCCGCAGCCGCAAACAGGGCGGCACAGGCCTTGGACTTTCCATTGTAAAGCATGTTGTGAACTTCTATCACGGGACGGTAAGCGTTTCCTCCAGCCAGGAGGAGGGAGATCGCGGAAGTATCTTTACCGTGCGGCTGCCCATCGCCAGAGAGGCGAAGCAGGACAGCCGCGTCTGATAACAGAAGGGGAGTTTGAGACTATTCAAACAGAGAATTTCTGCTGTACGCTTTGAGAATCCGTTCCCGGGATTCCTCCTCGGCTTCCGTTTCCTTTTTTTCGTTCTGCTTCTGAGAAGGAGTCTGCTGAGAGACCGCGCCCTTAAATACAGGGTTGATGGCCTTTAAAGCAGGCTCTTTTTTGTCGAGCGCAGAGACGAACAGGAATTTTCTGATGCAGAACAGAATGGCCACTGAGAGCATGCACAGAAGATTGTCTACCATGGAGGTGTGTTCAATGATGACCTGTCTGGCCACTGCGAAAAGAAGCACCTCTACCACAGAGTCCAGATCGTGGCGGCAGAACATTTTTAAAAGCTCGATTCCGATTACGATGTTGAACATGAAAGTCAGAAAAGTGATGAAAGCTCCTGTATCCGCCAGAAGCAGAATCTGCCTGGGAACGCCTAAAAAAGTAATGATGAGGCCGATGATGATACAGACGGCGGCAATCACCTCGAAATAAAAGGCCGTACCGAAAATCAGAAGCTGAGCCCGGGCGAGAGGGCCTTCCAGGACCTGTTTGACTTTGGGTTTCATAAAAGAAAAAACCTCCTTTACTGATAAAAACTGGTTATTATGTATATAATAAGATGATTATAGGGGAAAATTGAAAGAAATTCAAACAAAAAGAAGATTGTTGTTAAAAAAATGCAAAGAAAGATGGGCGGAGAGGAAGGAAAGGAAGCAGAAGAAAAAATGCACAATTTCCGTCCTTATTTTTTGTGCAATCTAACGTTTTTTCGCTTTAACGCGTTGATTTCGTGGGATATTAAAGAAATGAAATTGACGAGGGGGAAAAAGTGTAGTAAGATGGCGTTAATAAAAATTTAACGCCTAATTCATTCAGGGCGTTAAAACAGGAAAAAGGATACATCGGAGGAGTAAAAAATGAAAAAGACAGGAAAAATTGCAGCGGCAGCAATGGCAGGAGTCATGGCTCTTTCTATGGCAGGCTGTTCAGGAAACGCAGATTCACAGACAGAAGCAGCAAAGACAGAGGCTGAGAGCGCGCAGGCAGAGGACACATCGAAAGAAGCTGACGCTTCCGGCGATTCCTATAAAATCGGCGTGCTGCAGCTGACTCAGCACACGGCTCTTGACAAGGTAAACGAAGGCTTTGTGGCGGCAATTGAGGAGTCAGGCATTGACGCTGAGCTTGATCAGCAGAATGCTTCCGGCGATCAGTCGGCCTGCCAGACCATCGCGCAGATGCTGGTAGACAGTGAGAGCGATTTGATTTTCGCCATTGCCACTCCGGCAGCCCAGGCTGTGGCAGGCATGACAGAGGAGATTCCGATTGTAGTGAGCGCGGTGACGGATCCCGCTGACTCCGGACTGGTAGATTCCAACGAGAAACCGGGACGCAACGTGACGGGAACGTCTGATTTGACTCCTGTAAAGGCTCAGATGGATCTGCTTCAGAAGCTCCTTCCGGATGCTGAGAAGGTGGGAATTCTCTACAGTACAGCCGAAGCGAACTCTGAAATTCAGGTAGAGATGGCAAAGGAGGCTCTGGAGGACGTTGGCATTCAGTATGAGGAGTACACGGTTTCCAATACAAACGAGATTCAGACGGTTGTGGAGTCCATGGTGGGAAATGTAGACGTTATCTATACTCCTACTGATAACACGATTGCTTCCGGCTACGCTACAGTTGCCATGGTTGCCACAGAAAACAAGATTCCGACTATCTGCGGAGAGAGCGGACAGGTAGACGAGGGCGGTCTCGTAACCTATGGAGTAGATTACTATGAGTTAGGCCGCATGGCAGGAGAGCAGGCAGTTGAGATTCTTACAGAGGGAGCGGATATCGCTTCCATGCCAATCGGCTACATGAAGGACGCTGACTGTGAGCTTCAGATCAACGAGGATACAGCGGCGGCTTTAGGACTTGATATGTCAGTGCTGGAGGAAGAATAATGGCAGGAATACTTTCCTCCCTTCAGGGCGCCGTAGGACAGGGCGTGCTTTGGGGGATTATGGTGCTTGGTATTTACATTACCTTCCGTCTGATGGACATCGCAGATTTGACGGTGGACGGAAGCTTCGCTTTGGGCGGCAGCGTCTGCGCGGCGCTGGTAGCCGGCAAGGGCATGAATCCCGTGCTGGCCCTCGTGGTCTGTCTGGCAGCGGGCATGGCGGCCGGAGCAGTGACGGGAATTCTTCACACAGTATTTGAGATTCCGGCCATCCTGGCAGGAATTCTGACTCAGATTTCCCTCTGGTCCATTAACCTGAAGGTAATGGGCAAGAGCAATATGAACCTGGGAAAGGCGGAGACGCCGATTTCCTGGCTGAAGGACAGCTTCGGACTGACTCAGAATCAGGCCATGATTGTCACAGGACTTGTAGTAACGGTCCTTGTGATTGTATTTCTCTACTGGTTCTTTGGAACCGAGCTTGGAAGCGCCATGCGCGCCACTGGAAACAACGAGGACATGATCCGCGCTCTGGGCGGAAATACCAACCGCATTAAGCTGCTGGCTCTGATGCTCAGCAACGGTCTGGTAGGCCTTTCCGGCGGCCTGGTATGCCAGGGACAGAATTACGCTGATATTCAGATGGGAACAGGAGCTATCGTAATCGGCCTGGCGGCCATTATCATCGGCGAGGTGCTGATGGGGCGTCTGATCCCCTTCTACTGGAAGCTGATTGCTGTGGTGGCAGGCTCTGTGATTTACCAGATTATCCGCGCCGTTGTGCTGAGACTGGGCTTTGACTCAGACAATATGAAGCTTTTGACGGCAGTGATCGTGGTAATTGCCCTGGCTGTGCCGGTTATGGCTACCAGATACAAACAGAAAATGGCGTACACGGAAGGAGGGGAGGAGTAATGCTGACGATTTCCAATGTGAAGAAGACCTTCAATAAGGGAACCATCAATGAGAAGAAGGCGTTAAACGGCATTGACCTCCATCTGGACGAGGGAGATTTCTGCACCATTATCGGCGGAAACGGAGCCGGAAAATCTACGATGCTGAATATGATCGCAGGGGTGTACCCCATTGACTGCGGAAAGATTGTGATTGACGGCGTAAATATTTCCAGGGAGCCGGAGTTCAAGAGGGCCAAATATATCGGCCGGGTATTCCAGGATCCGATGCGTGGAACGGCGGCCAATATGGAGATTCAGGAAAACCTGGCGCTGGCCTATAGAAGAGGCCAGAGAAGAGGCCTGGGCTGGGGCATTAAAAACCAGGAAAAGGAGCGCTACAGGGAGCTGCTCACTCAGCTGGATCTGGGATTAGAGGATCGGATGACCAGCAAGGTGGGACTTCTCTCAGGAGGACAGAGACAGGCGCTGACGCTTCTCATGGCCACGCTTCAGAAGCCGAAGCTGCTTCTCTTAGATGAACATACGGCGGCGCTGGATCCGAAAACAGCCTCCAAGGTGTTAAGCCTGACAGAGCGGATTGTGGAAAGCCAGAACCTGACGGCCATGATGGTCACTCACAACATGAACGACGCAATCCATATCGGAAACCGCCTGATCATGATGCATGAGGGACGCATTATTTACAATGTGGCAGGTGAGGAGAAAAAGAATCTGAAGGTAGAGGATCTGCTCCGCAAATTTGAACAGGCCAGCGGCGGACAGTTTGCCAACGACAGAATGATGCTGGCAAGATAACAGAATAAGCGATGGAGAAAGGGGCAGAGGCAATTCTGTCCCTTTTCATTTTATTTTTTCTCTATTGGCATTTTTTCTGATTAATGCTATAATCATACCCAACGAATTGCCCAGTTGGCAGTGAATGAAAAACAGCGTCAGCACAAAGCGGGAACATGCCTCTGTGTGCTGGCCCTGAATCAGATGGAATAAGCGGAGAAAACTGAATGAAAGAAAAACAGGATTTAGAACATGTAGATGGGCTGGATACAGAGGATTTGGAGCTGGTTGATTTAGACCTGGAAGATCTGGATCAGCTGCCGGACGAGCCTGTTCAGCAGCCAGAAGAGAACTTAGAACATCAGGCGGAAGACGGGAAGGCAGAGAAGGATGAACCACCTAAAAAGCGCAGAAAGCGGAAGGGGTTCTATAAGGAATACGCTGTGATTGGCGTATTGGCTCTGGCGCTTCTTGCGGTGGTGATTTTTGCAGGGAGCCGTTTGTTCGGAAAAAAAGACGATCCGGCTTTAAATGCAAAGGGAAAGGCTGTGGAGGAAACAGTGTCCAAAGAGCAGGAAAAGGCCGCGAAGGAAGAGGAAGAAAAGAAGGCAGTTGTAGATTCTTACAAGAATCTGGGCATCGTGGAGGTGACAGGCTACCTGAACGTCCGCGAGACGGCCAGCCCTGACGCAGATGTGATAGGAAAGCTCCAGGACGGAGGAGCCTGCGAGATTCTTGATGATTCCACAGAGGAGTGGTATCATATTTCTTCCGGCGGAATCGAGGGCTATATCAGCGCAGAGTACGTTCTGACAGGTGAAAAGGCCAGAGAAAAAGCGATGGAAGAGGCTGCTCTCAGAGCGACTATCACAGCGGATTCCTTAAATATCCGCAAAGAGCCAGGCACCTCTGCCGAGGTAGTGGGACAGGCCTTAAAGGGCGAGCGCTATTTGGTGAAGAGCCAGGAGGACGGCTGGATTCAGATCTCTTCCGGCTATATTTCCGACGATTACGCCACAGTAGCCTACGGCCTCAACGAGGCCAGAAAACTGGATATGCGATCCATGGTTTTAAATCTCTATGACAATCTGGGTATTTCCAGTGTGGACAGCTATCTGAATATTCGAAGCGAACCCCGCGAGGACGGCGACATTATTGGAAAGATGACCAGTAAATCGGCGGGAGAAATTCTGGAAACCAGCGAAGATGGAAAATGGTACAAAATTAAGTCAGGCCCTGTGACCGGTTATGTCAGTGCAGATTACATTCTCACAGGCCAGGCAGCCAAGGACGAGGCCCTGCAGGTAGCGGAGCTGATGGCCATTGTATCCACAGACCGTCTGAACGCCAGGGAACAGCCGACTCAGGATTCCAAGATCTGGACGCAGATCTCCAATAATGAGAGATATCCTGTCACGGAACAGCTGGACGGCTGGGTAGGGATTGAGCTGGATACCTCCACCGCCTATGTGTCCACAGATTATGTGGATGTGCGGTATGCCCTCCCGGAGGCGGTTAAGTTCAGTCCGCTGGATGGAAACCAGTCTCTGAGAAATAAAATGGTCAACTATGGTCTCCAGTTTGTAGGAAACCGGTATGTATGGGGCGGCAACGATCCCCACACAGGAGCGGACTGCTCCGGTTTTGTCAAATATGTTTACAGCCATGTGGCAGGAATTACCCTGCCCAGAACCTCCAGAGAGCAGGCCAGACAGGGAACTCCGATCAAATCTTCCCAGATGCGGCCGGGCGATCTGATTTTCTATGCAAACGGCGGAGGCACAGTCAACCATGTGGCCATGTACATTGGAAACGGACAGATTGTCCATGCGGCCAGCCGCAGAAGCGGAATCAAGATTTCCACCTGGAATTACAGAACGCCGTACCGCATTGTAAATATGCTGGGAGATTAAGACGGCGGTCTGAGAGAACTGCGTGTTCATAATAATTTAACTTTTTTCCAGTCGATTTTATCGACAAAATGTGCTATAATCCGCTGTGTATGTTTAGACAGAGCAGCGCCGCCAGACAGAGCGTCAGGCGTTTTTGGCTGACGGCGCTGGAGAAATTACAGTAAATGGAGCGATGAAAATGGGAATTAATAAACCAGACGATTACGCAGCCAGACTTCTGAAGGCCAGGAAGAGGAGAAATGGAAAGGATCCTCTTAAATATTTCCTGATTGCGGCGGGATGCGTGATTGTGATTCTCGTCATTGTACTGGCGGGAAAGCTTGCAAAGGGCGGCAGAATCGACCTGGGCGCGGGCAGAACTGGAAAAGGCCCCGAAATAGAGGGTGTATTCGAGAGCGAAGGAAGCACAGAGGCAGCGCAGGGCGATTTGATGGATGAAGACGAAGAGCTGAGAAAGATTGACGAGCAGAAGGCAGCTGTCGTAGAGTCCTATGAGAATCTGGGAATCGTGCAGGTAACCGGTTATCTGAATATGAGAGAGAGCCCGGATCAGAACGCCGATATTATCGGAAAGATGCTAAACGGAAGCGCCTGTGAGATTTTAGACGACTCTCAGGAGGGCTGGTATCAGGTGACCTCCGGCGGCCTGACCGGTTACATCAGCTCCGAGTACGTGCTGACAGGCGACGAGGCCAAGACGGCGGCCTTTGATCTGGTAGATCAGATGGCGGTTATCACAGCCGATAAGCTGAATGTGAGAAGCGAGCCCAATCAGGACGCTCAGGTGCTGGAGCAGGTGCTGAGAAACGAGCGCTATACCATTGAGGAAGAGGAAGGCGACTGGATCAAGATTCCGGACGGCTACATTTCTTCTGAGTACGTGCAGGAGCGCTACGCGCTGAACGAGGCCAGAAAGCTGGATCTGCGCACCATGGTTCTGAATATGTATGACAACATTGGTATTTCCAATGTAAACAATTATCTGAACATCCGCAAGGAGCCGAAGGAAGACGGAAAGATTATCGGAAAGATGACCAGCAAGTCTGCCGGTGAAATTCTGGAGACGACGGAAGATGGAAAGTGGTATAAGATTAAGTCAGGTCCTGTGACTGGCTATGTAAGCTCCGAGTACATTCTGACTGGCCAGGCCGCCAAGGACGAGGCGCTTCAGGAGGCCAAGCTGATGGCCATTGTATCCACAGATCGTCTGAATGCCAGAACAGAGCCGAACACAGAGGCGCCGATCTGGACTCAGATTTCCAACAGCGAGCGCTACAACGTACTGAGCCAGCAGGACGGCTGGGTAGAGATTGAGCTGGATACTACCTCCGCCTATGTGGCTACCGATTATGTGGATGTCCGCTATGCGCTGAACGAAGCCATTGAGTTTACTCCGGTGGAGGAGACTTCTGATACAGGAAGCTCTGGCGGAAAGGGAGGTTCAGGCGGAAAAGGCAGCTCCGGCAGCAAGGGAAGCTCTGGAAGCGGATCCTCCAAGCGTTCCCAGATTGCAAGCTATGCGACTCAGTTCCTGGGCAATCCTTATGTATGGGGAGGCACCAGCCTTACAAACGGCGCGGACTGCTCCGGATTTACCATGGCTGTTATGTCTCACTTCGGCGTCAGCCTGCCGCACCATTCCGGTTCCCAGGCCAATGCGGGAAGAGCGGTTTCTTCCTCCGAGATGAGACCTGGCGATCTGGTATTCTACACCAACAGCGGCGGCACGATCAACCATGTGGCTCTCTATATTGGAAACGGCCAGGTTGTACACGCCTCCAACCCAAGCAGCGGAATTAAGATTTCCCGGTGGAATTACCGTACTCCGGCAAAGATTGTCAATGTTTTGGGAGATTAGAAGAGAGTTGTAAAGATAGTATAAAAAGCAGATAAGATTTCCTTGCTCCACTGAAAGTCGCTGGAAATCTTATCTGCTTCTTTTGATATGTTTTTACAGTGGAGGAACCGCTGGGAGTCTTATCTGCTTTTCTGCCTCTAATAGTGTATGACCTGAGGGGAGTCCTGAATGGCCTGGACGACTGGGGCTGCTTCTTCTGAGGTGAAGTAGCGGTAGGTAGTTTCCGGAACCAGAGAACGTATCTCCTCCAGGCGGCCGTCATGGATCAGACTCCTGACCAGGGAGGCGCTGACAGTATGTCCTTCCTGTTCCAGGCGGGGAATGACGGTTACAGAAGGGCCGCCTCCTGCTTCAGCCTCACTAATCATGACCTGATTGTAGAGCCCTGTCACCTGGCTGAAGGGTTCCTCTCCGACAAAGCGGACAGAGACAGACAGGGCTTTCGCAATACTCTGAAACAGGCGCACGTCCAGCCGGGCATGGGAACAGATAGCACTGTCCTCGTCCTTCAGAAAGTAGGAGGGGAACGTGGCGTTGGAGATCAGATAGCTTCCTGTTTTGTGGAGAACCACATTGGAAAGATGGGAAATTCCCTGTTTTACCAGCTGAAAGCGGACTGGGAAAGGAACCAGGGACGCGTCCTCCGAGACGACGAACAGGTGGAGAAGGCTGCAGGCAGAGGCAGCTTTTTCAAGCAGATACTGATGTCCCAGAGTAAAGGGATTGGCGTTCATGACAACTGCCCCCACAGGAAGTCCGCTGCGGGAAGGAACAGCCCCGCTTTCGTCGGTCTCCTGAACCAGCCGCTTTAAATAGTCTGCAAAGCCGCTCTTCTTATTTTCCATAAACACCGCTTCTCCATCAGAGCGGGCAATTTCGTAGAATCCCAGATCCTTAAAAAACATGGCCTTGCTGCATTTGGTGTAGAGGAACAGATGGAAATTTCCGCGCCCGTACTGGTATTCTGTCAGATGGGAGATCAGCTGCCCCAGCAGTCCCTCGCCCTGAAAATCAGAGTCCACTGCCATACACCGCAGGGTATTTCCAAAGCAGGAACCAGTGGCTGCCAATCGGTAATTTTCATCGTAAAGACCGACAGTGTAATCAAGATTTTTGTCTCTTCGTATGCCCTCCTTTTCTAACAGGCTGTTTACTTGATCCATTCCGCGTCTGTCCGTTGGAAGGATTTCGCTGATGCGGTATTCTGACATGGCTCTTAGACGTCTCCTTTCATTCTGGCGTTTTCTTTCATTATAAGTCAAATGTTTAGAAAAATCGAATATAAAAATCCCTATATCTTCCATAAGAATAAATGATGTATGAACGGCTTTTCACGGGGAAGGATAAGAAAGAGAAAGCCGGCTGCACGAAAACGCCGGGAAGCAGGAAAGAAAACGTAAAACGGAGGAAGGCCATGAGGGAGCTGTACGAAGAAAAGACAGGATATGTAAGAGAAAACCACAGGGGCGATGATAAAACAGAGAACTCTGAGAAAACAGAAAGCGCTCAGAATAGTTCGCAGCCGCAGACTGGAGAAAAAGGGGAGGAAAGCGCCCGGACGGAGGAAAGGATTCGGGAGACGGGACAGGTTCTTTTGGACAGCGGAAGACAGAAAAACAGAATCCACCTGCTTTCCGTGATTGGCGAGATCGAAGGCCATGAGAATCTATCGGGAAGTACGAAAACCACGAAATATGAACATATCCTGCCGGAGCTGGCCAAGCTGGAGGACGACGATGAGGTGGACGGAATGCTGATTCTCATCAACACTGTAGGAGGGGACGTGAGCTGCGGTCTTGCCCTGGCGGAGATGATTGCTTCTCTCAGCCGTCCTACCGTGTCCCTTGTCATAGGGGACAGCCATTCCATCGGAGTCCCTCTGGCGGTGGCGTCCGACTACTCCTTCATTGTTCCTACAGGGACCATGATGATCCACCCGGTACGGATGACAGGAATGGTCATCGGAGCAGTCCAGACCTACGACTATTTTGAGATGATCCAGGACAGGATTTTAAGCTTCGTGGCAGGACACGCCCAAATCGCGTACGATCAGCTGAAACGTCTGATGTTGAATACAGAAATGCTCACCAAGGATTTGGGGACAATACTGGTGGGCCAGGAGGCGGTGAAGGAGGGCTTGATTGACCAGGTGGGAGGAATCAGGGAAGCGTTGAAAAAATTGAATGAATTAATCGAAAAAAAGAAAAAACTTTAATGCGTTGCAATTTCCTCTAAATTTATGTATACTTATCTGATGAGTAAAAAAATCTGGAGGCTTAGATAAGTGGCAGGTACAAGCAGGAAAAAACAGGAGACATCAGAAGGTCCGAGATCGCGAGCAAAGAACAGCAGAAGCAAGGGAGCGTCCTCCGGAAAGAAAGGAACGTCTTCCAAAACAGATAGAAAAACGGGAAAAAGCGCCGGAAAGGCTGATACAAAGGCCAGAGGAAGCAGCAGGCGCAGGGATCCGGAGCCGGAGGAAAACAGTTTTATTTTAACAGAAGTGGCGATTATTGCAGTGTTTGCATTGTCGGTGCTTCTGTTTTTGAGCAATTTTCATCTGTGCGGCGTGGTGGGCGATTTCTGCCGGGAAGCCATGCTTGGAACCTTCGGAAAGCTGGGATATCTGTTCCCGGTTCTTTTATGTGTAGGAAGCTGCTTCTATTTATCAAACAGGGGAAACAGAAGGGCGGTTATGAAGCTGGCGGCGTCTGCAGTGACGCTTCTGGCGCTGTGCGGCCTGGCCCAGCTGATTTTCGGAGGAGGCTACAGCGAGGAGCTGAAGCTTTTCGATTACTTTAAGCAGGACGCCGTTTCCGGAAAAGGCGGCGGAATAGTGGGAGGCGTTCTGGTGACGGTTCTCTGTTCCACAGTGGGAACCATTGGCGCGTATCTGATCCTGCTGGTTCTTTTTGCCATCGGAGTGGTGTGCATTACAGAAAAATCCCTGGTAGGAGCTGTCAGGAGAGGCAGCGGGCGGGCATACCGTTATGCGAAGGACGATATGAACCGCAGACGTGAAATTTACGAGGAGAGACGGGAAGAGAGAAGAGAAGAACGCCAGCGCATCAGGGAGGAGAGAGCCAGAGGCATTGACATGGATGCCGCGACGCTGGGAGAATATTCCTATGAGGATTCTTATGACAATTCCGGCGAGGATTTATATGAAGATTCCCGAAGAAATTCCCGTGGAAGATACAGAGAAGACGCCATAGAAAACGACCGGTATGACAGCCCGGAGGACTACGTTCTGGAGCCTGAGAGTAAGGAGCCTCTGAACCCGGCTGACATTTTCCGCGGAAGCATTATTATGCCAGGCCGCGGGGAGCAGGAAGAACTGGCAGAGGAGCCGGTAGAACGCCTGGAGGAGTGCAGGGCTGAAAAGGCCGAAAGACATACAGGAGGCATCCATGCATTTGCAGAACAGAAGGCGTCCCGCTCAGAAGCGGAGCCGGAGCATCCAGGCGCAGCAGAGGAAGCGGTACATAAAGAGGAACGCCGGGAAGCGCTGAAGGAAAATCAGATCGGAACCCAGCCGGCAGAGCATGACAGGGTGTTTGTCAGCCGCAGAAAGAGTTCTGCCCATTCGGAGACACTGCGCAGGGCAGAGATGCCGGAATTTCTGCCTGAGACAGAGGAGCTGGAGCCGATGCAGGACAGCGGCTTCGAGACTCCGGCCAGGGAGGAGACTCTGTTAAAAAGCATCTATGCAGAGAGAGACACGAGAACCTTTGCAGAGCTTCGGATGGAGGAACCGTCGGAAGACAGCGGATTTGGAATTGAAAATCAGGAAGAGGAAATCTATTATGAGCCTATTGACGCTGACGAGGCTCTGGCAGAAGAGAAGTCCCAGACTGGCGGCAGCCCGGCAGAAGCTGATGGGGATTTCGATACAGAGGATCTGGCTGGAAGAGACGCTTTAACAGCTGTAAAGGAGCAGATCCGGGAAGCCGGAGAGAGGGCCATGGCCGCATCCGATCTTTCCTGGGAGGAGGGTAATCAGATCGTGACTTCCTCCGGAAAGGTCATGGAGACAGACGCAGATCTGATGCGGAAAACTCTTGAGAGAAAGCGCCATGAGACGAAAGCAGCCTCTTCCGATGAAGAGAGAGAGCATGGAAACAGGGAGTCTGGAAGAAGCCTTGGCAGAGAGCAGACAGACCGTTCTGCAGCCGCAGCCGTTTCACCGCATCCACTGTCAGGAAGACAGGAGACAGAGAGAAGACAGGAACCGGTTAAAAAGCCGCAGCCTGAGAAAAAGCCCTATGTTTTCCCGCCGATGGATCTCCTGAAAAAGGGAAGAGCTGTGGGAGGACGTTCCGAGCAGGAATACAAGGACACAGCGATTAAGCTGCAGCAGACATTGAAGAACTTCGGAGTGGGCGTTACAGTCACCAACATCAGCTGCGGCCCGGCTGTCACCCGATATGAGCTTCATCCGGAGCAGGGCGTCAAGGTCAGCAAGATCGTATCCCTGTCCGACGATATCAAGCTGAATTTAGCTGCTGCTGATATCAGAATTGAGGCTCCAATTCCAGGAAAGGCCGCTGTGGGAATCGAGGTTCCCAATAAGGAGACGGAGACTGTGCTTCTCAGGGATCTGTTAGAGTCAGAGAACTTTAAGCGGGCCTCCTCCAAGCTGTCCTTTGCAGTGGGAAAAGACATTGCGGGACAGACCGTTGTGACGGATATTGCGAAAATGCCTCATCTGCTGATTGCGGGAGCTACCGGTTCCGGTAAGTCCGTGTGCATTAACACGCTGATTATGAGCATTATTTATAAATCCTCTCCAGAGGACGTAAAGCTTATCATGATCGATCCGAAGGTGGTGGAGCTGAGCGTTTACAATGGAATCCCGCACCTTCTGATTCCGGTTGTAACCGATCCGAAGAAGGCGTCCGGCGCTCTCAACTGGGCGGTGGCGGAGATGACGGAGCGGTATCAGAAATTTGCCAAGTACAATGTCAGAGATTTAAAGGGCTACAATGAAAAGATCAAGCTCATAGAGGATATTGAGGATGAGAACAAGCCGAAAAAGCTGCCGCAGATTATTATTATCGTGGACGAGCTGGCAGACCTTATGATGGTGGCTCCAGGCGAGGTGGAGGACGCTATCTGCCGTCTGGCCCAGCTGGCCAGAGCAGCCGGCATTCACCTGGTAATTGCGACCCAGAGACCGTCGGTCAATGTCATTACAGGACTGATCAAGGCGAACATTCCGTCCAGAATCGCCTTCTCTGTATCCTCCGGCGTGGATTCCAGAACGATTATCGACATGAACGGGGCGGAGAAGCTGCTGGGCAAGGGCGATATGCTGTTTTACCCACAGGGAATCCAGAAACCGCAGCGTGTGCAGGGAGCGTTCGTTTCCGATCAAGAAGTGTCGAGAGTTGTGGAATTTCTGGCAGAGGAGGGCCTGACTACAGAGTACGATCCGGAGGTGGAGAAGAAGATGACCTCCTCTTTCTCCGGCGCAGGGCCTGACAGCGCAGGCGACAGAGACGCCTACTTTGAACAGGCGGCCCGGTTTATTATTGAAAAGGACAAGGCTTCTATCGGAATGCTTCAGAGAATGCTCAAGATCGGCTTTAACAGGGCGGCCCGCATTATGGATCAGCTGGCGGAAGCCGGCGTAGTAGGCGAGGACGAGGGCACTAAGCCGAGAAAGGTTCTCATGAGCGAGGAACAGTTCGAGGAACTGATGGAACAGGGCTATTAAGATACAGAGCCGGGGAAAAAAGCGGCAGAGACACGTACCCTGCAGGGCGTTCCCGCGTATGATAAAAAGGGAGGAAGAACAATGCTGAATGACTGGTTAAAGGAGCTTAAATATGAGCTTGTGCAGGGAGAACTGGAAATTCCCGTAAAGGAAGTCGTTTACGACTCCAGAAAGGCCGGGGAGGAGACTGTGTTTGTGTGCATGAAGGGCACCAATGTAGATTCCCACGATTTTATCCCCGCAGTGTTAGCGGCGGGAACGAAGGCGCTGGTGGTGGAGCGGGAGGTTTCCGGAATCCCGGAGGACGTGACGGTTCTCAAGGTAGAAAACGGCCGGAACGCCCTGGCTCTTCTGTCTGCGGCCCGCTTCGGATATCCGGCAGAAAAGATGGTGACTATCGGCGTGACGGGAACGAAGGGAAAAACCACTACCACCTACATGATCAAATCCATCCTGGAGGCCTGCGGAAAGAAGGTAGGTTTAATCGGGACAAACGGAGCAGTGATCGGAGATAAGCATTATGCCACAAAGAACACAACGCCGGAATCCTATATTCTGGAACAGTATTTCGACGAGATGGTGAAGGCCGGCTGCGAGTACATGGTAATGGAGGTATCCTCCCAGAGCTACCTGATGCACCGGGTGGACGGCCTGACCTTTGACTACGGCCTGTTTTTAAACATTTCAAACGACCATATCGGCCCGGGAGAGCACGAGAGCTTTGAGGAGTATCTCTACTATAAAAAGCAGCTTTTAAAGCACTGCAAAACGGCGGTTGTAAACGAGGACGACGAGCATTTCGATGAGATTGTAAAGGGAGCGCCGTCCAAGATTTACACCTTCTCCCTGGAGCGCCCGGCCGATTTTGAGGCGTCCGGCATCCGATACGTGACGGCCAGCGACTTTGTGGGACTGGTATTCCAGATGATGGGCAGTTACGAGCTGGAGGTCAAGGTGAACGTGCCGGGACGCTTCAACGCCGCCAACGCCCTGGCCGCTGTGGCAGTGTGCAGCTTCTTTGATCTGCCGAAGCCCAAGGTATCCCACGGTTTAGAGAACCTGAAAATTGACGGACGGATGGAGATTGCCTATAAATCCTCCAGGATGACAGTGCTCGTAGACTATGCCCACAATGCGGTGAGTATGGAAAGCCTGCTGAGAACGCTGAGAGATTATAAGCCGAAACGCCTAGTATGCGTATTTGGCTGCGGCGGCAACCGGGCCAAGGAGAGGCGCTATTCTATGGGCGAGATCGGCGGAAAACTGGCTGATTTCTGCATTATCACGGAGGACAATTCCCGCTATGAGGACGTGCAGGAGATTCTCACAGACATCAAGGTGGGGCTTTCCATGACCAGCGGAACCTACATTGAGATTCCTGATCGGAGAAAGGCCATTGAATTTGCTGTTTCCCATGCCAGAGAGGGAGATATGATTGCCATTATCGGCAAGGGACACGAGGACTATCAGGAAATCAAAGGCGTGCGCTATCCTTTCCTGGACCGCCAGGTGGTGCAGGAGACGGTGGAGAAGCTGGGACTGTAGAAGCGGCAGGCTCAGGCTTCAGACAGAATGTATGGGAAGGCAGAGGACGAAAACGATGGAACACATAACTGTAAAAGAGATTACAGAGGCGGCAGGCGGCCGTCTGCTGGCAGGAGATCCGTCTGCTCTGGTGACAGAGATCAGCATTGATTCCAGAGAGGCGGGAAAAGGATGCCTGTTTGTGCCGCTGATCGGCGAAAAAAACGACGCCCACCGGTTTATTATGACAGCCCTGGATCAGGGGACTGCGGCAGTATTTACCTCTGAGCATGAGGAAACTTCAGAGGAAGTGAAGGAGTCCAGACAGAGATGGCCGGAGGCCGCCTGGATTCAGGTGGAGGATACGAGAAAGGCCCTCCAGTCTCTGGGAGCCTTCATCAGAAGAAGGCTGACGCTTTCTCTGGTAGGCATCACGGGAAGCGTGGGAAAGACGACCACCAGGGAGATGGTAGCCGCGGCTCTTTCTGCCGGCTACAGAGTGTTTAAGACGCCGGCCAATCACAACAGCCAGATCGGCGTGCCTCTGACTTTGTCTAAGATTTCCAGGGAGGATCAGATCGGCGTGCTGGAGCTGGGCATGAGCGAGCCGGGGGAGATGGAGGTCATCGCAGAGATTGCGGCTGTGGACATGGCTGTGATTACAAACGTTGGCGTCACCCACATCGAAAATCTTGGATCCAGAGAAAATATTTTAAGGGAAAAATTAAATATTCAGCGGGGAATGAACCCGTCAGGCCCGATTTTCCTGAACAGCGACAATGATCTGCTCTGCCGTGTGTCCGGCTGGGACGGACGGGAGACGGTTTATTTCGGAACAGGGGAGCAGGCCGACTACAGAGCGGCAGATATTTCCATGGAAAACGGCTGTCCTTCCTTTACCATGGTACATGGAGACGTGAGAATTCCCGTTACGCTGTCTGTGATGGGAGAACACAACATTCTAAACGCTCTGGCCGCTCTGGCGGTGGCGGATCGAAACGGCGTTTCTCTGGAAGCGGCTGCAGAAAAGCTCAGGGAATTCGGAGGCTTTAAGAACCGTCAGCAGGTCTATGAGGCGGCAGGCGTTACCATCATTGACGACACCTACAATGCCAGCCCGGATTCCATGAAGGCGGGCATTAAGGTGCTGTCTTCCTTTGAAACGAGCAGGAGGAGAGTGGCGGTTCTGGCCGATATGAAGGAGCTGGGCCCGGACGCCGGGCTGTTTCACCGTCAGGTGGGAGAATTTCTGGCAGGAGAGCAGGTGGATGCTCTCATCACTCTGGGAGAGCTGGCAGAGCAGATTGAAGAGGGCGCCCGTTTAAGGCGGCCGTCCCTTTTTGCGGCTTCCTTCAGAGACAAGGAAGAGATGACCCGGTTCCTGGAAGAGTTCCTGAAGCCGGGAGACTGCGTCCTGTTCAAGGGATCCAACAGCATGAAGCTGGGGGAGACTGCGCTCTATTTCAGAAACAAGGGGAAGGAGCAGGCAGAGTCCGCCCAGGCGAGAGGCTGACAGAACGTATGAAGCAGACCTTTGCAAATGTAATTATTGATATTTCCCATGAAAAAGTGGATCGCACCTTTCAGTATATGGTGCCTGAGCCATTAAAGGACAAGATCAGGGCGGGCGTTCAGGTGGAGATCCCCTTTGGAAAGGGAAATTCCCTCCGCCGTGGCTTTGTGGTGGAGGTGACTGAAAAGCCGGAATTTGATATTGACAGAATGAAGGAGATAGCTGGGATTTCACCTGACCGTGTGTCGGTGCAGTCCCAGCTTATTGAGCTTGCCTGGGAAATGAAGCGCATCTATGGTTCCACCATGAACCAGGCCTTAAAAACGGTGCTTCCGGTAAAGCAGAAGATGAAGCGCAGGGAGAAGAAGACCGTCCGCTGCCGCCTGACCAGAGAGGAGCTTGCAGAGGCCCTGAAAGAAGCCAGAAGAAGAAGCTACCGGGCCAGAATCAGACTGTTCGAGGCCTTTCTTGAGACGGAACAGATTCCCGGGGAGGTGGTGGAGCACCAGTTAAATATTACGGCTGCCTCCTTAAAGCCCCTGGTTGAAAGCGGGGCAGTGGAGGTGGCGCGAAGGGAGGTATACCGGGATCCGCTGAAAGGCCTTCAGAAGGAGGCCGCCCAGGTGAAGCTGAACGCCGATCAGCAGGCTGCGGCAGATACCTTCTGGGACTCCTATAAGGAACGCCTGATCCAGGGGCCGGAGGGACAAAAGAGGCTGTCCAGGGACAGGACCTGGCTTCTCCACGGCATCACGGGAAGCGGCAAGACAGAGGTCTACATGGAAATGATGGATCGTGTTCTGAGGGAGGGCCGCCAGGTGATTGTGCTGATTCCGGAAATCGCCCTGACATATCAGACAGTCATGCGGTTTTATAAGCGGTTCGGCGGCAGGATTGCCATTTTAAATTCCAGGCTCTCGGCGGGAGAGCGGTATGATCAGTGGGAACTGGCCATGAAGGGTGGGGTGGACATTATGATTGGGCCCAGATCAGCCCTCTTTGCGCCTTTTTCCAATCTGGGGCTGATAGTCATTGACGAGGAGCACGAGGGGGCTTACAAAAGCGAGACCATGCCCCGGTACCATGCCAGGGAGGCGGCGGGGATCAGAGCCAGGCTGTCGGGAGCGGATGTGGTGCTGGGTTCTGCCACCCCTTCTATGGAATCCTACAGCAGAGCCCTGTCCGGAGAATATGGGCTTCTGCGCCTTCAGAAAAGGGCCTCCTCAGACAGCCGCCTGGCCCAGGCGGAAGTGGTGGATTTGAGAGAGGAGCTGAAAGCAGGCAATAAAACCATGTTCAGCCGCAGCTTGTCGGAACAGATACAGGACAGGCTGAGCCGCGGGCAGCAGATTATGCTGTTTATGAACAGAAGAGGCTACGCAAGCTTTGTGTCCTGCCGTTCCTGCGGGGAGGCGGTTCAGTGTCCCCACTGCGACGTGTCCATGACGCTCCACAAAAACGGCCGCCTGTACTGTCACTACTGCGGCTATTCCCTGCCCATGCCGAAGCTCTGCCCCTCCTGCGGTTCTCCCTATATCGCAGGCTTTGGGACCGGCACCCAGAAGCTGGAGGAGATGACGAAACAGCTGTTTCCTCAGGCCAGAGTGCTCCGGATGGACGCGGATACCACCGCTAAAAAGGGAGGACATGAGGAAATCCTCTCCGCCTTTGAGGCCGGGGAGGCGGATATTCTTATCGGAACCCAGATGATTGTGAAGGGGCATGATTTTAAAAATGTGACGTTGGTGGGGATTATGGCGGCGGATCTCTCCCTGAATACGCCAGATTACCGGTGCGCGGAGAGAACGTTTCAGCTTTTGACTCAGGCAGCCGGGCGGGCCGGAAGAGGCAGCCAGCCGGGCAGTGTGGTGATTCAGACCTACAGGCCGGATCACTACAGTATCGAGACGGCGGCCAGACAGGATTACGAAGCCTTCTACAGCCGGGAGATCGCCTACAGAAGAATGATGAACTACCCTCCGGCCTGCCGGATGTCCGCCGTGCTGTTCGCGGCGAAGGACGAGGCGGCGCTGGAGCATTTCTGCCGGAAGGCTTCGGAGCGGATTTCCATGATTCTTAAGGGGCTTTCCGGACCCTGCCAGTCTATCGGACCGGTCAACGCGCCTGTCTACAAAGTTAATGATATGTATAGAAAAATTTTATATATTAAGTGTGAAAATTGTGATATACTAGATAAAATCAGGAACAGTATGGATGTCCTGACAGAAAGCGGCGCGGGAACCGTCCAGGTTCAGTACGACGTGTCGTAAGCGCAGAAGAAATAGGCTGTAAACAGCAGAATACAGAAAATAACAGAACATAAAAGGAGAGGATTCAGATATGGCAATCAGAGAAATCAGAACCATTGGAGACGAGGTTCTCAGAAAAGAGTGCAAGCTGGTGAAGGAGATGACTCCCCGCACGGCAGAGCTGATAGAAGATATGTTTGACACCATGTACCAGGCCAACGGAGTGGGGCTGGCGGCTCCCCAGGTAGGCGTCCGCAAGCAGATTGTGGTCATCGACGTGGAGGACGGAAATCAGTATGTGCTGATTAATCCGGAAATTCTGGAGACCAGCGGAAGCCAGACAGGCCCGGAGGGCTGCCTGAGCGTGCCTGGAAAATCAGGAACTGTAACCCGCCCGGATCATGTGAAGGTAAAGGCTTTAAATGAGAACATGGAGGAGTACGTTCTGGAGGGCGAGGGCCTGCTTGCCAGGGCAATCTGCCACGAGTGCGATCACTTAAGCGGCGTTTTATACGTGGATAAGGTTGAGGGAGAGCTGGAGGACGTAAGCGCAGAGTTCGAGGAAGAGTAGAAGAACGTCCGCAGAGCAGAAAGGGGATGCACACATGAAGTTAGTATATATGGGAACGCCGGATTTTGCAGTTCCTGCCCTTGTTTCCCTGGTGGAGGCAGGCCATGAGGTGGCGGCGGTTGTGACTCAGCCGGATAAGCCGAAGGGACGGGGGAAAGCCGTTCTTATGACTCCTGTAAAGGAGAAGGCTCTGTCCTACGGGATTCCTGTTTATCAGCCGGCCCGCGTCAAGAAGAATGAGGAATTTTTAAACGTTTTAAAAGAGATTCAGCCGGACGCTATCGTGGTAGCGGCATTTGGCCAGATTCTTCCCAGAGAGATTTTAGAGCTTCCCAAATACGGATGCGTAAATATTCACGCCTCCCTGCTTCCCAAGTACAGAGGAGCGGCTCCGATTCAGTGGGCTGTCATCGACGGGGAGAAGGAGAGCGGTATTACTACCATGATGATGGATGTGGGACTTGACACCGGAGATATGCTGGAGCGGGTGGTTGTCCCGCTGGCAGAGGACGAGACGGGGGGAAGCCTGTTTGACAAGCTTTCCATGGCCGGAGGACCGCTGATTCTGGAGACCCTTGAGAAACTGGAAAACGGAACTGCCGTCAGGACGCCTCAGCCGGAGGCAGGCGTTACCTATGCGGGGATGCTTGACAAGTCTCTGGGCAATATCGACTGGACGAAAGGCGCGGCAGAGCTGGAACGTCTGATCCGGGGCCTGAATCCATGGCCCAGCGCCTACACCCACTACGGTGAGAAGACCATGAAGCTGTGGGCGGCCGACGTTCTGCCGGAGAATTTTGAAGGTGAACCAGGCCAGATTGTAAAGGTTTTAAAGGATCGCTTTCTGGTAAAGACGGGAGACGGAACCTTAGCTGTGAAGGAGCTGCAGCTGGAAGGAAAGAAGCGCATGGATGCAGGCGCCTTCTTAAGAGGTTTTTCCTTAAAGGAAGGGGAGAAGCTGGGGCTGTAGAGGCCAGGCCTGCCGTGGCCGCGGCTGGATCCGGCTTTGAAGCGGGAACGCCATAGGGGGAGAATGAGTGAAAAGGGCGGTCATTTAATTTGAGAAAGGAAGTCTTTTATCTATGTACTATGGTTATGGATTTTACCCCATGTTTGATCCGACGATGATTCTGATATTAATCGGAGTGGCGCTTTCCATGGCGGCTTCCGCCAGGGTGAACAGTACCTTTGCCCGCTATTCCAAAGTTCGTTCCATGACGGGAATGACAGGAGCGGAGGCGGCTCAGAGGCTGTTAAACAGCCAGGGTATCTATGATGTGACGGTGCGGCGCGTAGGCGGCCGTCTTTCCGATCACTATGATCCCAGGAGCAAAACGGTGAATCTGTCAGACGATGTGTATAATTCTACCTCTGTGGCAGCGATCGGAGTGGCTGCCCACGAGTGCGGACATGCGATTCAGGACGCGGTGGGATACGCGCCGTTAAAATTCAGAGGAGCGCTGGTTCCGGTGGCCAATTTTGGTTCCCAGATTTCCTGGCCCCTGATTCTGATTGGATTTTTTATCGGAGGCTTCGGCTCTCCCATGGTGCAGCTGGGCATCCTGCTGTTTTCCGCCGCTGTGCTGTTTCAGCTGGTGACGCTTCCAGTGGAGCTTAACGCCTCCTCAAGAGCGGTGAAGCTTCTGGATGCTACGGGCATTCTTTCCGGCAGCGAGGTGGACGGCACCAGACGGGTGCTGGGAGCGGCGGCGCTCACTTACGTGGCTGCGGCAGCCGGATCGATTTTACAGCTTCTGCGTCTGATTATACTGTTTGGAGGAAGAAGAGATAATGACTAAAACCGGAAGTGGAAAACCGGCAAACGAAGGAAACAGAAGCGCTTCGGGAGCGCGGGAGATTGTGCTGGACGTTCTTCTTGAGATTCTGGAGAAGAAGCAGTACAGCCATCTGGTACTCCAGAGAGCGCTCGCAAAATATCAGTATCTGGATAAGCAGGAACGCTCTTTTATCAAGAGGACCGTTGACGGTACTCTGGAGCGCCTGATGCAGGTTGACTGTCTGATTGAATCATATTCCAGCGTAAAGCTGCGTAAAATGAAGCCTGTGATCCGCACGATTCTCAGAATGAGCGTCTATCAGATCTGCTTTATGGATCGGATTCCTGATTCTGCAGCCTGCAACGAGGCGGTGAAGCTGGCGGTCCGAAGAGGCTTTTCCGGCTTGAAGGGCTTTGTGAACGGAGTGCTAAGAAATGTGTCCCGATACAAGGATGAGATCACATGGCCGGACGACAGCACGGCGTTCTGTCTGCCCCAGTGGATTTTTTCCATGTGGGAGAGACAGTATGGGAAAGAGGCAGCTAAAACCATGGCAGAGAGCTTTCTGAAGGAGAGACCTCTCACTGTCCGGATGAATTTGAGCCTGGCCTCCAGGGAGGAGATCTTTGATTCTCTGGAAAGCCAGGGTGTGAAAATCAGGGAAAGCGGCTTTGCCGAGGACGTGGTTTTCTTAAGCCAGGTAGATTATCTGGAGAGCCTGGACGCCTTTTTAGACGGCTGGATCCAGGTACAGGATTTAAGCTCTTCTCTGGCGGGAGACGCCGCCGGAGTGAAGGAGGGCGATTACGTCATTGACGTCTGCGGCGCTCCAGGAGGAAAAAGCCTGCACATTGCGGAGCTGCTTCACGGAACCGGCATGGTGGAGGTCAGAGATCTGACCGAGAAGAAAATCGCTCTGGTGGAGGACAATATCTGGCGTTCTGGATTTTCCAATATCGAGGCCAGAGTGCAGGACGCCACAGAATTTGATCCGGACGCCCAGGAGAAGGCAGATCTGCTGATTGCGGATCTGCCCTGCTCGGGCCTTGGGATCATCGGCCGCAAGCCTGACATCCGTTACAATGTGACAGAGGAGCAGACGAGAGAGCTGGCGAAGCTGCAGAGAGAAATCCTCTCTGTAGTCTGGCGGTATGTAAAGCCAGGAGGGACTATGGTATTCAGCACCTGCACGGTAGATCCGGCGGAAAATGAGGAGAACGTCCGCTGGATTCTGTCGCAGCTGCCCTTTGAACCGGTGGATCTGACAGACAGAATAGGAGACGCTCTGGCAGAGACACTTTTAGAGGACACCAGGAAAAAGGGATACGTTCAGCTGCTGCCGGGCTTCTACCCGGGGGACGGCTTTTTTATCTCTGTATTTAGAAGAAAAGAAGAGTAGGATTTAAAAGGAGGCTTTAAGCATATGGAGAGAGACGGACGGGCAGATTTAAAATCCATGACCCTTCCGGAGCTGACAGAGTATCTGAAGGACTTAGGAGAAAAGCCCTTTCGGGCAAAGCAGCTGTATCAGTGGATGCATGTGAAGCTGGCGGCTTCTCTGGACGAGATGACGAATCTGTCCAAGGAAATGAGGGGAATTCTGAAGGAGAAGGCTTTTTACGCGTCCTTAAATCCGGTGGACGTGCGTATTTCCCAGATTGACGGCACGAGAAAGTACCTGTTTGAGCTGGAGGATGGGAATGTAATCGAGAGCGTGCTGATGCGCTATAAGCACGGCAACTCCGTCTGCATTTCCTCCCAGGTAGGCTGCCGGATGGGCTGCCGTTTCTGCGCTTCCACTCTGGACGGCCTGGAGAGAAACTTAAGGCCTTCCGAGATGTTAGAGCAGATTTACCGGATTCAGAGGGATACCGGAGAAAGGGTATCGAACGTGGTGGTGATGGGTTCCGGAGAGCCCATGGACAATTACGACAATCTAATCCGCTTTATCCATCTGCTGACAGACGAAAACGGCTTACATATCAGCCAGCGGAACGTCACAGTTTCCACCTGCGGCATTGTTCCCAGAATCCGTCAGTTTGCGGAGGAAAATCTTCAGGTGACTCTGGCGCTTTCTCTCCATGCCCCCAATGACGAGGTGAGAAAAACTCTGATGCCGGTGGCCAACAGCTTCGCCCTGAAGGACGTGCTGGACGCCTGCCATTATTACTTTGAGAAGACAGGCAGAAGACTTACCTTTGAGTACAGCCTTGTAAAAGGAGTCAACGATAATCTGGACGAGGCCAGGGCGCTGGCGGATCTGCTGAAAGGCCAGCACGGCCACGTGAATCTGATTCCTGTCAATCCGATTAAGGAGAGAGACTTTAAACAGTCGGATCGGAAGGCTGTCGAGGAGTTTAAACAGTATCTGGAAAAGCGGGGAATCAATGTCACCGTGCGCCGGGAAATGGGCCGCGACATTGACGGAGCCTGCGGACAGCTTCGAAAAAGCTATATTGAGAAGGAAAGGACGTAAGGAAGATGAAAGCCTGTGCTTTGACGGACATCGGGCGGGTGCGGCCTGTAAACCAGGACTGCCGCTTCGCCACGACAGAGCCTATCGGACCTCTTTCAAATTTATTTATTGTTGCAGACGGTATGGGCGGCCACAAGGCCGGAGACCGGGCCTCCAGGCTTCTGATAGAGAGCCTGACCTCCTACATAAGGAACTGTTCGGCCAGAACGCCGGTGGAGGCGCTGAACCATGGAATTGCAGAGGCTAACAGGGAAATCTACGAGGCTTCTCTGGAACACCAGGAACTGGCAGGCATGGGAAGCACTCTGGTGGCCGCTACGATAGAGGATTCGACTCTCTATGTAGCCAATGTGGGGGACAGCCGCCTCTACCTGATTGAGCGGGAAGGAATCCGGCAGATTACCAGAGATCATTCTTATGTGGAAGAGATGGTGTCCCTGGGGCAGATTACCAGAGACAGCCTTGAGTATAAAAAGCAGAAGAACTATATCACGAGGGCAGTCGGCATTGCAAAGACAGTGGAGGCAGACTTTTTTGAGGTGGGCCTGAAGGAGGGAGACTATGTTCTTCTCTGCTCGGATGGTCTTTCCAATATGGTGGACAATTCCGCCATGTTCCGCCTGGTGCTGCTGCCAGGCCCTCTGGAGAGCAAGGCCAGAGCGCTTATTGCGTTAGCCAATCAGAACGGGGGAAAGGATAATATAGCAGTTGTTCTTGTGGATCCCCAGATAAGTGAGGTGGACGGATTATGATGCTTAGACCAGGAATGTATTTGCAGAATCGGTATGAGATTCTGGATCAGATAGGCTCCGGCGGAATGTCAGAGGTCTACCGGGCAAAATGCCATAAATTAAACCGCCTGGTGGCCATCAAGGTGCTGAAGGAGGAATTCAGCACAGACGCCGGGTTTGTAAAGAAATTTAAGCTGGAGGCGCAGGCGGCCGCAGGTCTTTCCCATCCGAATATCGTCAGCGTATACGACGTTGTGGACGAGGGCAGCATTCACTATATCGTCATGGAGCTGATAGAGGGAATCACTCTGAAGAGCTACATCACGAAAAAGGGACGGCTGAGCTCCAAGGAGGCTATCGGGATCGCCATCCAGGTGGCTCAGGGAATTGCAGCTGCACACGATCAGCACATTGTCCACCGCGACATTAAGCCCCAGAACATGATTATTTCCAGGGATGGGAAGGTAAAGGTGGCAGATTTCGGCATTGCCCGGGCAGTCAGCAGCCAGACCATCGGTGCTACGGCTATCGGCTCTGTCCACTACATTTCTCCGGAACAGGCCAGAGGCGGTTTCAGCGATTCCAGGACAGACATCTATTCCCTGGGAATTACCATGTTCGAGATGGTGACAGGTACAGTTCCTTTTGACGGGGATAATACGGTGAGCATTGCCCTGGCTCATTTAGAGCAGGCTGTGACGCCCCCGTCCCAGCTGAATCCGGAGGTTCCGGTAAGCCTTGACCGGATTATTATGAAGTGTACCCAGAAAAAGCCGGAGAAGCGTTACAGCGACGTCTATGAGCTGATTGCAGATCTGCGCCACGCCCTGGTGGACCCGGACGACGATTTCGTAACAGAGGAGCCGGAGGTGGATACCTCTTCCCCTACGATGGTGATTTCAAACGACGAGCTGAGCCAGATCAAGCAGGCCAGAAATACAGGGCCTGTAGTGATGAACGGACAAAGCTCCGGCATGCGGGCGCCATCCGAAACAGGACAGCACGAAAAACGGCATGACAGGGAGTATGGAAACGGCCGGAGAGAGACTTACAGCCGGCGGGACAGCCGGAGCGGAGGAGGAAGAAGCCAGGAATACGATTACGATGAGTATGACGATTACCAGGATGAGGGCAGTTATGATTCCTATAATGACTCTTATGACGGTTCCTATGACAGAGGTAGGGACCGGGGAGCTGGAAGAGACAGAGGTTCTGACCGTATGCCAGCCTCGGGAAGCGGTTCTTCCGGGAAAAAGGCCAGAAAACAGAAGAGAGACTCTGATATCAATCCTCAGATAGAGAAGCTTTTGACAAGCGTTGGAGTGGTGGCTGCTATTATTATTGTGGCTGTTCTCATTACCATATTTGCCAAGCTGGGAGGAATTTTCAACTCAGGATCCAATGGAAATAATCCTGCTCAGACGCAGACTTCGGGACAGGAGACTGGACTGAAGGATACAGAGACACGGGTTCCCGATTTTATCGGCCTGACAGAGGAGGAAGCGGAGGAAAAGGCAAAGGACAGCCACCTGAAGCTGAGCTATGGCTATGTGCAGTCAGACGAGAAGAAAAAGGGACGCGTCATTGAGCAGAAGACGGCGGAGGGAACGGTTGTAGATAAACAGTCGACCGTCAAGGTGATAGTGGGAGAAGGCGGTGAGAAGGAATCTGAGGAGGAGACCAAAGAATCTCATCAGATTGATCTGACCGTTCTGGGCCTGGAAGCCCTGGATGGAACCAACGCCAAGAATCTGCTGGAGGCAAAGGGGCTTACCGTCTCTTTGAAACAGGAAAACAGCGATACGATTCCTGTGGATATGGTAGTGCGCTACGAGCCGCAGGAGGCGGACAGAGGGGACGAGATTGAGCTCTATGTGAGCCTTGGACCGACAGTCAGCATGGTAAAGGTTCCTGATTTAAGCGGCATGACAGAGGAGGAGGCCGGGGAGGCTCTTGCTGAAGCTGGACTTCTGCCTGCGCCGGAGGATCAGATCCTCACCCAGAAGAGCGACAGCGTGAAGAGGGGAACCATTATCAGCCAGACGCCTCTCATGGACGAGGAGGTTCCAGAGGGAAGCACCGTCAGCTACGTAGTCAGCGAGGGACGCGGCAAGAAGTACGCGGCGATAGTCAACGACGATTACCCGCTGAAGGACAATTTTGGCCCCAGCGGAGCCTCCACCACGATCACAGTGGAGATTGTCATGGTGCAGACAGTGAACGGGCAGAAGAGAACGACTACTGTAATGGATGCCAGAAACATGAAGGGCGATGTGACGCTTCCCGTCCACTATGAGCTGACAGGGGCGGACGGAGTTCTGACAGGAGAACTGCAGATCTGGGATCTGACTAACGACAGAATTTTAAAGACCTATCCCCTCGAATTTATGGAGGTCGACGCGTAGATGACAGGAAAGATTGTTAAGGGAATCGCAGGCTTTTACTATGTCCACGACGGGCAGCAGAAAGTCTATGAGTGCAGAGCCAAGGGCGTGTTCAGAAACAGGAAAATCAAGCCTCTGGTGGGAGACAACGTAGAGTTTGAAATTCTGGACGAGGAGGCGGGCACAGGCAGCATTGTCTCCATTTTGGAGCGGAAAAACTCCCTGATTCGTCCGGCTGTCTCCAATATTGATCAGGCCCTGGTGGTATTTGCCATTACAGAACCCATGCCGAATCTGAATCTTCTGGATCGGTTTCTGGTTATGATGGAGCGTCAGAATATTCCGGCTGTCATCTGCTTTAATAAAATTGATTTGTCATCCAGGGAGGAGATGGAGCGCCTGCGCTCCATCTATGCCCCGGCAGGATATGAGATTCATTTTATCAGCACCTATGAGGAGGCGGGACTTCAGGAGATTCACAGCCTCATACAGGGAAAAACGACTGTGCTGGCAGGTCCGTCCGGAGTGGGGAAATCCTCCCTGACGAATTTTCTCCAGCCGGAGGCCAATATGGAGACAGGTGTAGTCAGTGAAAAGATTAAGCGGGGAAAGCATACAACCCGCCATTCGGAGCTGTTTTTTGTGGAGGAGAATAGCTACATGATGGACACGCCTGGTTTCAGCTCCATGTATATTGAGGACTTGAAGCCGGAGGAGCTGAAGGACTGCTTTCCGGAGTTTGCCCCGGAGGAGGACGGCTGTCGGTTTTTAGGCTGTGTCCATGTGGGAGAGAAGGTCTGCGGAGTCAAGGAGGCGGTAAAAGCCGGAACTATCAGCCGCAGCCGATATGAAAATTACCTGCTTTTGTACCAGGAATTGAAGGATAAAAGGAGATATTAATTATGATACGTTTAGCGCCGTCTGTGTTAGGAGCAGATTTTTCACGCCTGGGAGAGGAGATCCAGGCAGTAGACAGGGCGGGAGCCCAGTATATTCATCTGGATGTGATGGACGGAACCTTTGTGCCCAGCATTTCCTTTGGAATGCCGGTGATTGAACGGCTTCGCCCGGTGACGGACCGCGTATTTGACGTCCACATGATGGTAGAGGAACCGGGACGGTATGTGGAGGATATGAAGAAGGCGGGAGCCGATCTGATCTGCGTCCATCAGGAGGCCTGCAGACATCTGGATCGGACAGTGAACCAGATTAAGGAGCTGGGGCTCAAGGCTGCCGTGGCCTTAAATCCGGCTACGCCTGTATCCACCCTGTCCTGCATTCTGGATCAGCTGGATATGGCGCTTATCATGTCAGTCAATCCAGGTTTTGGCGGCCAGAAATTTATTCCTTACACACTGGAAAAGATTAGGCAGCTGCGCAGGATGAGCGATGAGAGAGGACTGAATCTGGATATTCAGGTGGACGGAGGCGTGGGCCTTGGAAACGTCCGCCAGGTGATTGAGGCGGGAGCCAATGTGATTGTGGCCGGTTCCGCTGTCTTCAAGGGAGACGCGGCGGCCAACACTAAGGCGTTTCTGGAGATTTTTAAGGAGTATGAGTAGGATGGAAGGAGAGACCTGCCTGATCATCACGGGAGGAAACCTGAACCTGGACTTTGCGGAGCAGTTTCTAAAACACAGAAGCTACGGCTGCGTGATTGCCGTAGATGGGGGACTGGAGGCCGCTGCTGCTCTCGGCGTCTGTCCGGATGAGATTGTGGGAGATCTGGACACGGTAAATCCGGCTCTGTTTGACTCCTACCGCAGAAAACCAGGGATTGAGCTGGAAATCCACCGGCCGGAGAAGGATGAGACGGACACAGAGCTGGCCCTTCTCACAGCAGAGAGAAAGGGCTTTCATGCGGTACACCTGCTGGGCGCTTTAGGCGGGCGGATGGATCACGCCCTGGGCAATGTGCAGCTGTTAAATCAGTGCCTGCAAAACGATGTACATGCAGAAATCTATGATGAGAAGAACAGAATCTATCTAGCCGGCCCCGGCAGAACAGAGTTTGCCAGGGAACAGGCATATGGGCAATATATTTCTTTTCTTCCGCTGACAGAGTCGGTGGAGGGGATTACCCTGACAGGCTTTAAATATCCTCTTTCCAATAAAACGATCCATCTGGGAACCAGCCTCTGTATCAGCAATGAGCTGACGGGAGAGAAGGGAAGCCTGGAATTTCAAAAGGGCATTCTCATCTGCATTGAGAGCCACGACTGATTGGATGAAAAACTGACCTCTAAAAAAATATGAAAACTGAATGTTTTGTCAAGTACAGATCTGTGATAAGATACAGGTCAGAAAGGTGCAGGACATCTGCATACAGTTTACAGCAGGAGGCAGTGATATGATTCGAAACAATGATAAGGCGTATAAAATCGCCATGACAGGACTGATGGCGGCTCTTTCCTATGTAGTGTTTACATTTGGCCAGATTAAACTGACGCTTCCAGGCGGAGACGCTACGTCCATCCATCTAGGCAACGCAGTCTGCGTGCTGGGGGCGCTGCTCATCGGCGGTTTCTGGGGAGGCCTGGGAGGAGCGATCGGAATGACCATAGGAGATCTGCTGGATCCGGTTTACGTGGTCTATGCGCCGAAAACCTTTATTTTAAAGCTGTGTATCGGCCTGATTACAGGTTTTGTGGCTCACAGGATTGGAAAGATCTCTGTCAGCACAGATAAGAAGCATATTTTAAAATATGTGATTCTGGCGTCAGCCGCAGGCCTTTTATTTAACATGGCAGCTGATCCGCTGTTTGGATATTACTATAAACTGCTGATAATCGGAAAGCCGGCAGCTGAGCTGGCTCTCGTCTGGAATATCGCCTCCACCTCGATCAACGCGGTGATCTCGGCAGCTGCGTCTGTCCTGATCTACATGGCGGCGCGGCCTGCGCTTCATTCAGCGGGCCTTCTTCTCCGGTTATCATAAGGAGATTATGATGAATGAGACAGGACAAAAAAAGATTGCAATGATAAACTCCATGGCAGGGTATGGCCGCTGTTCTATAACAGCGGCTATTCCTGTGCTGAGCGCTTTAAAGGTACAGTGCTGCCCGGCGCCCACGGCTATTTTGTCAAATCATACCGGCTATCCAAGCTGTTACTTTGACGACTACACAGAAGGTCTGGCGCCTTACCTGGAGGAGTGGAAGAAGCTTCAGTTTTCCTTTGACGCTGTTATGACTGGATTTCTCGGTTCCGCCGGGCAGGTCCGGACTGCAGTGGACTTTCTCATGGAAGTAAAGCCACAGGGAACGAAGGTTCTGGTAGATCCGGTGCTGGGAGACAATGGAACGCTCTACAGGACCTGTACCCAGGAGCTCTGCGAGGAAATGCGGGAGCTGATTCAGTACGCGGACGTGATTACGCCCAATCTGACAGAAGCCTGCCTTCTGACGGAGACTCCATGGAGCGAAACAGGATGGTCGAAAAACAGGCTGGCAGATTTGGCCTACAAGCTGCTATTCATGGGGCCGGGAGCGGTGGTGCTCACAGGCGCGGCAAAAAGCCATTCGATTATCAATGTAGTGCTGGAGCGTGGAAAAGAACCTGTCTTTTTCACTGGAAAACGGGTTGAAACAAGCCGCCACGGTACAGGCGACGTATTTTCCGCAGTACTGGCGGGAGAGATGGTCCACTCTGTACCGTTAGAAGAGGCGGTGCGCCGGGCGGCCACCTTTACGAGAAAGTGCGTGGAGAGGTCGGAAGAACTTCAGATTCCGGAAAAAGAGGGGCTATGTATCGAGGAATGCCTGCCTTATCTGTTCCGGTTAAGCCGCAGAGATTAAAGGGACTTCAGGAAAAGGCAGAAATGGGCTTTTCATAAACAGGAAACTGTAGTATAATCAAGGTCAGACTACGTTTTGGCTGTCAGAACAGCCAAATATCATTGATTTCAATGAAAATAAAAGCGGATTTCAGGAACCGCTGCAGGAGGAAGATATGTTAGATTTAAGATTTGTCAGAGAAAATCCGGAGATCGTAAAGCAGAACATCAGGAATAAATTCCAGGACAGCAAGCTGCCTCTGGTGGACGAGGTGATCGAGCTGGACGCGCAGAACCGTGCAGTTAAGAAAGAAGCCGATGATCTGAGAGCCGGAAAGAATAAAATTGCCAAGCAGATCGGCGGTCTGATGGCTCAGGGCAAGAAGGAAGAGGCTGAGGAGCTGAAGAAGAAGGTAGGCGAGGACGCTGCCCGCTTAGCTGAGCTGGAGACTCTGGAGAAAGAGCTTTCCGAGAAGATTACCAAAATCATGATGACAATCCCGAACATTATCGATCCGTCCGTTCCGATTGGAAAAGACGACAGCGAGAATGTGGAGATCCAGAAGTACGGAGAGCCGGTTGTTCCGGATTTCGAGATTCCGTATCACACGGAGATCATGGAGCGCTTCAACGGAATCGACTTAGACAGCGCCAGAAAGGTGGCTGGAAACGGTTTCTACTATCTGATGGGAGACATCGCCAGACTTCACTCCGCAGTGATTTCCTATGCAAGAGACTTCATGATTGACAGAGGCTTTACCTACTGCGTGCCGCCGTTCATGATCCGCAGCAATGTAGTGACAGGCGTTATGAGCTTTGCCGAGATGGACGCCATGATGTACAAGATCGAGGGAGAGGATCTGTACCTGATCGGAACCAGCGAACACTCCATGATTGGAAAGTTCATCGACACAGTTCTCAAGGAGGAAGAGCTTCCGAAGACGCTGACCAGCTATTCTCCATGCTTCAGAAAAGAGAAGGGCGCTCACGGAATCGAGGAGAGAGGCGTATACAGAATCCACCAGTTTGAGAAGCAGGAGATGATCGTTGTCTGCAAGCCTGAGGACAGCATGAAGTGGTATGACAAGCTGTGGCAGAACACAGTTGACCTGTTCCGCTCCCTGGATATTCCAGTGAGAACTCTGGAGTGCTGCTCCGGAGACTTGGCTGACTTAAAGGTGAAGTCTGTGGACGTAGAGGCATGGTCCCCAAGACAGCAGAAGTATTTCGAGGTGGGAAGCTGCTCCAACTTAGGAGACGCTCAGGCGCGCCGCTTAAAGATCCGTGTAAACGGCGAGAACGGCAAATACTTTGCCCACACCTTGAATAACACGGTAGTAGCTCCGCCGCGTATGCTGATTGCCTTCTTAGAGAACAACTTACAGGCAGACGGATCTGTCAGAATCCCAGAGGTATTACGGCCATATATGGGCGGAAAAGCGGAGATCCGGTAGAGAGTGCAGAGAGCAGAATAATAGAAAGAAAGAAGATGTTTTCCTGTGATAATGAAAGGCATGGGAAGGCATCTTCTTTTTTGGCATTTATTGGGCGTTTGATCGTTTTTTGTGTAGAAAGGGCTGAAACATGGGAAGGAAAATTATTTTTTCAATCATGCAAGTCAGACAAAAACTGCAGACTTTGCGACTAACTGCGTTTTCTGCTCGGTTCGTGCATCCATGATCCACCATTCGCGAAAACTCGCCTTACGGCTCAAACACTTCGCTCGGTGGCGGAAATTAGCACGAACCTCTCTGCGAAAGCCTCGCTATTATCGCCCAGCCTGCAGTTTTTGTCCAAGAAATACCATCGTGCTATTAATATTTACCGTTGAAGCATTCAGGCATTTATCATGAGAACTGGAAGACAGTATCTTAATAAAGAAAGAAAAAAGATATAATAACTGAATCAAAACCATTGGCGGCTTTCCTTAAGCAGTATTCAGATTTTCCATGGTATTGGTGGTATAAATGACCTTGCGTATCTCAGCGGAAAACTTGAAGATTGGAGGGATAGCGTCCCAGTTCTGCCCCCATTCTAAATTAAATAAGAAAAGTCAAAATGTAAAAAAATATTTTACAACCATATTGATAACCCCTTCGCTTTAGCATATAATAATGGTGAGAAAATAGAAGGAGGTCATCACAATGAGGTTTGATGAATTATTTGAACAGAGGAGTCTGGTGGCTTCAAAGTTAAAAGAGTGTATCAGAGATAAAGGTTATACAAAAGTGTCCTTTGCCAGAAAGGCGGACATATCACGTCCGACATTAGATAGATTGTTAAATGGTGCTATTGAAAACAAAAGTACATTTGATCGTCATCTACAGAAGATTTTGAAAGTGTTGAATATGTCGGTGGAAGAGCTGCTTCTTTACCATTCTGTATCTGCTAAGCCTGTTACAGCAACAGTGTTTTCACAGAATGCCCCTTTGAAACATGAAATGAGCGAAACAGCGAAGAAGCAGTATAATCTGCTTTTGGATGTTATTGAGCTGTGCGAAATATATTATTAAGGATGTGCATATATGAGTGAATTGATAACTGCTGCGAATATAGATTGGGTTATAAAAAAGAATAATGAAATTAGAGATGAAGTGCTGGGTCAGACAATGAAATTGCAGATGAATCCTGAAATAATGAAGGTTGCATCAATACCGCAGCTTGCATTGCTGATTTTGCAGGGATTTGGCTTGATTCAGATACCTATTGAAGACAAATTTTGGAGTGGGGCAATTTTTGTAAAAAATGGAAAAATAATACCTGTCCTTAATACAGCACTGCCACGTGCAAATCAATATTTTGCAGCATGGCATGAAATCTATCATCTCATTTTCGATAAAGTGTCATTTGACCATTTTATTGAAAGAGATAATACGATGGAGGAGCGAAAAGCTGAATGCTTTGCAGCGAGTATGCTTTTGGCAGGTGTTGACAGATATTTTATAGAACTGCCTAAGATGGATTTTGTTTCGAAAATATTCCACTGTATGTCAGCATTTCAGTCTCCATATAAAGCGGTGTTGGTTTCTCTTTATGAATATGCGGTTCAGAGTGAAAATGAAATACTGGCTAAAAGAATTAAAGAAGTTTTTGACTTGGAATTTGAGGATATGCCGCAGCGGTTTCAAGAACTAGGTTTGGATGATAGTCTGGTAAAACCATCTTATGTAATCAATACATCGCCCTTGCAGGAGAGGATAAGAAGAAGCAAAGCCACAAATCCAGAGCTTACTTATCATAAAGAGAATGAAGAGTTCCTAATAAATATTATGAAAGAAATCTCTATAATTACGAGGAAGGGAGAATGATTACAATAACAAGAATAACAAATATTGACAATAAAAAGCATATCGCCCTTTTAGATACATCTTCCATTTCATTTATGCAGGGATTAGAAGTAAAAGGAGTACCATCCAATGATATTCTGAGGGATTATGATCTTATCCTTATTCCAGAATGGGTGCTGGTGGAAATCAATGATGCTGAAGGCAGAGCGAATTATTTGCAAAAATTGATTGAACTGGGATATCCAATACATAGTATTGCAGAGGAAGATTATTCAAATCTTTCAAATCAAGAGGAAGGTAACCTCTATCAGATAGTTCTTGCTTCAACCTATCAGATTGGAAGAATAAAAAGCTATTTGCGTCGATTTGTAGAAAAAGATGATATGCTTGACATGAATGCGTACAAGGATTGGATTAATAAGCTTTATGAGGAATGGCCGATTCCAGGTCAAACGTTATCTTCAGGTAGAAGAAAAAAGAAAAATGCCGGAGAGGTTTCAATTACAATTTTGGCAGAAGTGGTTTCCTGGTATTATCCGGAAACAGAGGCACTGACTATATATTCACAAGATAGTGATACTTATGAGTTCCAGTGTAAGGCTGAGGCCAGTTTGAGAGAAATATTTACTTCAAGGACGCCAGTGCCGGTTTCGTACAAGAGCAATGATGCTATTCTTTGCCAGCTTTTCCGTGATGGGAAAATAAATATTGAAAATCTGGGGGATTACAGGAAGGATATTCGTAAGATTACTTACAGTAAGATACAGGATGACCATTCTGTAATTTTAGTAACGGAAGTGGTTGATAATGATCTGTTTTTAGCTCTAGTTCAGGATACATCGGTTCATATTATTTTTTAGTAAATCTCGGAAGAATTTCCAGAGCTGCTTGATTCAGCTAAACTGGAAAGGGAGAAACAAGCAGGATACATAATAATATAAACACACCTTCAAGTACAGGCAGGGCCCTTCATCCCTGCCTGCTTTACTGCCGTTTTTAATTTACCTCCTCCAGCTTATTCCCTGGTACGGCTACCAGGGAGTAGTTGGTGTGGTAGATGACGAATCCTGGGGCCGCTCCGGCCACCTTTTTGATATTCTTTTTCTGAATATAGTCGATTTCCACTTTTTCATTGTCCCGGCCTTTGGAGTAGTAGGCGGCCAGAGCTCCTGCCTCCTCGAATACCCGGTCTGGAAGTTCTTTTCCTTCGCTTTTTACAATGACGTGGGAGCCTGGGATGCCCTTGGCGTGGAACCACCAGTCGTTTCCAGTGGCCAGCTTGAAGGTCAGCTCTTCGTTCTGGTAATTATTCTTTCCCACATAAATATGGAAGCCGTCGGAGGACAGGTAGTGGAAGGGTTTGCTTACTACCTTCTGCTTTTTCATATTGGGGCCATGTTTTTTAATGAAGCCGTATTCTGTCAGCTCCATCTTAATCTGGGTTAAATCCTCCTCTTTTAAGGCGATATCCAGAGCCGCGCTGATGGACTCCAAATGGTCGATTTCACGCTTTGTCTCCTCGGTAAGCTCGGTAAGCGCCTCGAAAGTGCGCTTTAGTTTATTGTACTTTTCAAAGTAGCGCTTTGCGTTTTCCTGGGCTGTTTTCGTCTCGTCCAGAGGAATCCTGATGGTCTCGTTGGTGTAGTAGTTGAGGCAGGAAAGCTCCTTTTCCCCTCCGGCCAGCTCATAGCCGTAGGTGTTTAAAAGCTCTCCGTAGATCCGGAATTTATCTCTTTTTTCCGTATCCTTTAACTGCCTTAACTGGAGGTCATATTTTTTGTAATTCCGCTCCAGGGCGGTCTGGACAATCCGGCGCAGGTCCGAGGATTTCTGACGGATTCTGGTAATGACATTTTTAGAGGCGTAGTAGGTTTCCAGCACCTGGCTCATGGAGGAGAACTCCTTCAGGCAGCAGTCTGCCGGAAGGGCTGTAAAGGCAAGGGCAGAAAACTCCACCGGTTCCTCGCCTTTATAGAGAATGCAGGGAGAGAACTGTCCGCCTTTCACGGACTCCATAGCCAGGGAGAAGGTGCGGCTTAGATGAATCCGCTCTGCCTCTGAAAGCTCTGCTGCCGGAACCGAGGATTCGATGCTGGCCAGATGGCAGAATTCCTCCGCCATGACGGGGCTGATGCCTGTAAAATGGCTGTAGAGAGCTTTCCCTACCGGATCCGGCGCCTGCTCCATCACTGCGGCCATTTCCTCCTCGCCAGTTTCCAGAGGATTCAGTTTGCGGGCCGTCTGGGGAATAAAGTATTCCCTGCCTGGAAGTACCTCCCGGACAGAGCTGACCTGGGCGGAAATGTGCTTAATGCTGTCGATGATCATTCCCTCGCTGGTACAGAAAATAATATTGCTGTGCTTTCCCATCAGCTCCACAATCAGCCGTTTCCGGCAGAGATCTCCCATCTCGTCCAGATGCTCGATTTCAAACTCCACCGCCCGCTCCAGACCTGGCTGGGTGATGGAAATAATTTTTCCGTTTCCAATGTGCTTTCTCAGCAGCATACAGAAATTCGGCGCAGTCAGAGGGCTGTTTTTGTTTTTGTCTGTCAGGTAAGCCAGCGGAAGGCTGGGGTTGACCGATAAAAGCAGCCGGTAATTTTCCCTGTTGTTTTTTATGGTAAATAAAAGCTCGTCCTTTTCCGGCTGGGCAATTTTTGCGATTTTTCCGCCGGCGATGGTCTGGTTAAATTCGTGAACCAGGGACGCGATGACAATTCCGTCAAAAGCCATGAATAAAATCCTCCTTATTTGCGATAATTAAAAGCGTTCCTCTGGCGAGATTCCCTGCAGGCGGAGGAGAAATACAGTGAGAGCCAGCAGATCCGCGCAGCCTCCGGGGCTTATATTTTTCTCGATGAAGTCCTGATTCATGGACGAAAGGCGTGCCTGCCATCCGTCTGTCACTGCGCCGCCGTCTGAAAGAGCCTTTCGGGCCTGCTCCCTGACGTAGAGGGCCGCGTCCATTCCGCCTCTGTGGATCACATTGGTGTCCTCCACCTGGGCCATGAGGGAGAGGAGAGTCTGAAGGCAGGCTCTGTTCCAGATATCTCCGGAAATCTCTGTTTTTCCGCCAAGGGCCTCAAGGGCTGAGGAGAAAGCTGCCATGGAAATAGAGGACAGAGCGGGAAATCCGTCGGAGGCCTCTCCCCGTATGCCCCGGCAGCCGTAGGCGAGGTACAGTTTTTCGCCGTGGGAAAAATGGACGTTTCCTGTTCCGGACTTCGCATCTGCCTGCTGTCTGCGCTGCTCCAGAGCTGAAAAATCTTCTTGAATTTCCTTCCGGCAGAGCTTTCCGGCCAGAGAGAGAAGCTCAGACAGATTCAGAGAAGGCAGATTCAGCCTGCTCTGGCCGAAGAGAAATCCGGCGCTGGCAGCCAGAATTCCCATAGAAAAAATGATTCCCTTGTGGGTGTTGACTCCTCCTGCAGCGTCAAACATGGCTGTTTCTGCCAGAAGGCCGGTTTTTCTGATCTGGGAGAAGAGAAGAGGGAGATCCGGTTCTTTTTTGTCCTCATCCGCTGTCTGCCTGGAAAAATGGATTCCCTGTTCTGCCATAGTCCTGATATAGGGAGCCACTGCCCCGGCACTTTTTAGAAAGGTTTCACAGCACATATCCCGGTGGGCACCGTTGTCCAAACGGTCTACCAGACCGGGCTTCGGAGTGGCGGACACCTCGTCTGTCAGGGATTCCCTGGCAGCCAGATACAGGTGGTTTAAAAATGCGTCCTCTGCCATCAGCTGCTGAATATGGGAAACCAGATCCTCCACCGTGTGCTTTCGGCTTCTGGAGCAGGCGTGGGCCGGCTCTCCGCAGAGCAGGCAGCGGCGGCCGGGAAGTCCGATCTCCTCTCTGGAAACCTTGCTTTTGTCTGTGCGGATGATGTCAATATCGTAGAGCCGTCCGCCAGCCGTCTCCTCCTCAAGAGAGGAGGTAATCTGCTTGAGAGTTTCCGGCTTCGCGTCTGCGCAGAGAAACAGCTCCAGTCCAGTGTGCTCCCGCAGCTGGGTCTCGAATAAAACTGGCACGGAAGCCTGCTTCAGGGCCTGCCAGACAGACTCTGATCCCCGGCGGAAAAACTCCTCTGTTCCCGGAAGAATTTTGACCGGTCCCGGGATATTCAGGGTAAAGCTGACCACCGGGACCTGATACGTCCCAATCAGCTGTTCCTGGAGACGGGCTCTCCGCTCTCTGGCTTCCATCATATCTTCCACAGAAACAGGGCGGCAGAGCCGGCCGGAATCTGCGCCGTTTTTCAGTGATTTATCAGAATAAAAATGGTTCATGTGCATTCTCCTGTCGATTGGATTACATAGCTACACTATTATAATGAAATTTTGTGAGAAGCACAACTGTTTTAGATGACTTTATCAGGCGGAAATGGTATACTGACACTATCTTTAAGGAAAATTGGAGAAGATTTAGAGAAAAGAGAGGAGAAGCCTATGGCGAAAAGCAAGAAGTATTTTTACGACTACGATATGGCCGAGGAGGGAAAGGGACCGAGGACCATGATTCCGGAAATTCTCGCGGACAGCGAATTTCCTTCTCTGACAGAGCTGGTGATTGGCGACTGGGGAACCTCCTGGGAAGAGGGCTGCCAGCAGATGATCGATGATATTGTGGCGAACAAAGAAAAGTTTTCCCACATTACGTCGCTGTTTATCGGAGATATGGATTTTGAAGAATGCGAGGTTTCCTGGATTATTCAGGGCGATTACAGCAGGATCTATGAGGCCATGCCGCAGTTAAAGTCCCTGACGATTAAAGGAAGCACAGAACTTCGGCTTGGGGCTATTTCTCACGAGGGACTGGAGGAACTGACGATTATCTGCGGAGGCCTTTCAGAGGACGTATTTAAAAGCATTGAGCAGGCCCATCTTCCAAACCTGAAAAAGCTTCTGCTGTACATTGGGGTGGAGGATTACGGCTTTGACGGCAGCATCGACACTATCAGGAGCCTTCTGGCTAATTCTGACTTCCCCAGACTTTCTTACCTGGGCCTGACAGACAGCGAGCTTCAGAATGAGGTGGCAGCCGCTGTGCTGGAGAGCAAATATATCGGACAGATAGAGACTCTGGATTTATCGGAGGGAACTCTGAACGATAAGGGAGGCGAAGTTCTTCTGGCAGGGCTGCCTGGGTATCCCAACGTTAAAAAGCTGGATCTTCATTACCACTATATGACAGAGGAGATGGAGGGAAAATTGAAGGCGCTTCCTCTGGAACTGGACGTTTCAGAGCGGAACCTTCCAGACGAGTATAATGGGGAGCTTTGGATGTACCCCATGCTGACAGAGTGAGACAGGCACATCTTCTGGGAGTTTCCGGCCATAAGAGAACCAGGTACTTTCAGAAGGCGGCAGCGGAAGCGGGGCTTTTTTTCGGCTTTTCTGACTGGAAGCTCTTTTTGGAGCATCCCTCCCTTCCGGATCAGGATCTGTTTGTCAAGCTAGATCCGTTTCCTGCCGCAGGTGTTTTTTTGCAGGATCTGGAGCAGAACGTCCGAGCGTACCGGACAGCGCTGGAACGCCTGGAGGAGAGTGAGAAGCTCAGAAGGCAAAGCGGGCTTCAGACCCAGTGGCTGAACACGCCGGGCGGCATCCTGTCGGCTCTCAATAAGAGGGAGTGCCAGAGCCGCCTGCTTCAGGCTGGCATCCCTGTGACGGGAGAAGGGCTGCAGATACAGGGGAAGAACGGTTTTTCAGGGGGAGAAGAGCTGCTTTCCTGGATGGCAGAGCAGAGGGAGAGCCAGATTTTTTTAAAGCCAGTCTGGGGATCCGGTGCGGCGGGAGTCTGCGCGCTCAGATTTCATCCTGAGAAAGGCACAGGCGCCCTTTATACCTGCGCGGCTTCTGCGGAGGATAATCTGAGGGGACAGAGTTTGATCAACACGAAAAAGCTGCGTGTTTTGAGGGACAGGAAAGAAATCGCAGCCTTTTTAGACCAGCTTCTTTCCATGGACTGTCTGGCAGAGCGCTGGTACCCCAAGGCCTCCTTTCAGAGCTACAGCTACGATCTGAGGGCAGTCTGGCAGTTCGGACAGTTGGATTTTCTGCTGGCCCGCCTGTCAAAGGGGCCTCTCACCAATCTGCACCTGAATAACCATCCCCTGCCTGCCAGGGAGCTGGGACTTCCTCTTTCTGTGCGCGAGGAGCTGGAAGAACTCTGCAGACAGACTTCGCTTGTCTTTCCGGGCCTTATGAGCTTCGGCGCGGATATTCTGCTGGAAAGGGGCAGTCTGAGGCCGAGAATCATTGAGATCAACGGACAGGGAGATCTGCTTTATCAGGATATTTACCAGGAAAACAGGATTTACAGACGCCAGGCAGAGGTGATGAAAGCCTGGATGGAAGAACAGGGGGACAAATTTGAAACCAGACGTACCATTTGAGCAGTTCGGCGCGAAAGAAGCGCCGTCCTTTGATATGAACGAGGTGGCAGGAAAGAAGGATATCCTTTTTATCTGCCTGGATACTCTGCGCTACGACGCGGCGAAGGAAGAGGAAGAAAAGGGGAATACTCCTGTGCTGAATCAGTATGGACCGTGGCAGAAGTGCCAGGCGCCGGGGAATTTTACATATCCGTCCCACCACGCCATGTTTGCAGGTTTTCTGCCCTGCCCATGGGAGGCCAGGTCCATTGCAGACAGAAGCATGCTGTTTTTTCCCAAGAATATCGGTATGGGAAGAATGACGCCGCCCGGAGCCTTTGCTTTTGAGGGAGCCACGATTATGGAGGGGCTGGAGCGGATCGGATACGATACCTGGTGCGTAGGCGGGGTAGCGTTTTTTGATAAGCGCACAGAGCTTGGCAGCGTGTTTCCAGGATACTTTAAACATAGTTTCTGGAAGCCTGGCTTTGGCTGCCAGGTTCCGGACAGCGCGAAAAACCAGGTGGACTTCATTCAGAAGAAGCTTCAGGAGGCAGACAGGGAGAAGAGGATTTTTCTCTATGTGAATATAGATGCCATCCACTATCCCAACTGGTTTTATCTGGGGGAGAACGCTTCCAGGCACGACACCATAGAGAGCCATAAGGCCGCCCTGCGCTGCGCAGATACCCAGCTGGGCCGTCTGTTCGACTGGTGGAGAGAGACGAGAGGAGACGCTTTTGTCATATGCTGTTCTGACCACGGCACCTGCTATGGAGAGGACGGCTGCCAGTTTCACGGCATCAGCCATCCGGCAGTGGAAGCAGTGCCGTACAAGCATTTTTTCCTTTCGCAGAAGGCGGCGGGAAGCAAAGGAGAGAGGTAATGCGCAGATACGTTCAATATATGTACAGCTATCCCCATAAAACGGCATACCGGCCGTTAGAGGGAGTGAGTCTGGAGGACAGGGCCGGTCTGCTGGCGGATAGGGAGAACGAGTGGTATATCCATCTTCCGTTCTGCGAGAGCAAATGCGGATACTGCAATCTGTTTTCTGTGGCAGGCGCTGACCCGGCGCTGATAGAAGCTTATCTGGACCGGGTGGAGATCCAGGCTTCTCAGTACCGGGAGATGTTTGAGCGTCAGGAAAAAATGCCGGTTTTTTCCAGTCTGACTGTGGGAGGAGGAACGCCCCTTCTCCTCTCTCCGGCCCAGCTGCAGCGGATGTTTTCCATTGTGAAAAGGACGGCGCCCATGACAGAGAAGCCGGAAATCATTGTGGAGACGGCGCCCAACCAGACGACAGAGGAAAAACTTGCCCTTTTAAGGGAAAACGGCGTCACAAGAGTGAGCATAGGCGTCCAGAGTTTTCTGGACAGCGAACTTTTGACAATGGGAAGACGCCACAGGGCAGCTCAGGCCGAAAAAGCGCTGGAGCTGATGAAACAGACAGGTTTTGACTGCGTGAATCTGGATCTGATTTACGGAGTTCCAGGCCAGACGAAGGAGAGCTTTCTCTTCTCTGTGGCAAAGGCTGTTTCGTTTGAGCCCCAGGAGCTGTTTCTGTACCCTCTGTATGTGCGGAAGGGAGTTTCCATGGCAGAGGGAATTGCAGACGAGGAACAGGCTTACAGTCTCTACTGTGAGGCAGTTTCTTTTCTGAAGGCCAGAGGCTACAGAAGAGATTCCATGCGCCGCTTTGTGCGGTCAGACAGGCCGATGTCTTTCCGGGAGTGCGGCTACGGAAATACGCTGTCTCTGGGATGCGGCGGAAGAAGCTATCTGGGAAATCTCCACGCCTGCGCGCCCTTTGCAGTGCGCCCCAGCCAGTGCAGAAAGCGGATTCAGGAATTTCTGGATACAGAGGATTATCTGGCGGTTCCCTATGGGATTGTGCTTTCAGAGGACGAGGAAAAGAGGCGTTACAGCGCAAAACATCTGCTGTTTGGACCGGGGATTTCCCTGGACGCCTACCGAAGCAGATTTGGAACGGAGCCAGAAGCAGATTTTCCTTTTTTGAGACAATGGAAAGAGCAGGGCCTTGCGTTAGAGGAGGAGAGGATACAGGAGACGGGAGAACGGGGCCTGATTCTTGGGCTGACAGAGGAGGGAATCGGGTGGTCGGACGCCCTGGGGCCTGAATTTATTTCCTCTGAGGTAAGGCGGAAAATGGAGGAATTTCAGATATGACGCAGATTCGGGAAATTCAGTACAGAGGAAGCTTAAAAAGCTGTAATTACGCCTGCTCCTACTGTCCCTTTGCCAAGCGGCCCGGCAGCAGGCGGGAGCTTGAGAAGGACGAGGCCGCTCTGCGCCGTCTGGTCCTGGGACTTTCAGAACGCGCTTCTGTTTTTAAGGAAAAACTGGGCATCTTGATAGCGCCCTATGGCGAGGCCCTGATCCACAGCTATTACTGGAAGGAAATGGCGGCTCTCAGCCGCCTTTTTTTCGTGGAGGCGGTGGGAGCGCAGACGAATCTCAGCTTTCAGCCGGAACGCTGCTTGGAACATTATGAAAAAGAAGGGGGAGAGCTCAGAAAGCTCAGAATCTGGGCCACTTTTCACCCAGAGATAGAGCAGCCGCAGGCATTTGCAGAAAAATGCAGATACCTCTCAGAGCGGGGAGCCAGATTTTCCGTGGGCGCAGTGGGAAATCCTGCGGCCATTGCGGATATCAGGAAGCTGGCGGATTTGCTGCCAGAGGACATTTATCTGTGGATCAACCGGATGGATGGGCTGGGACGTCCCTGTACGCGGGAGGAAAAGAAAGGGTTTCTGGAGCTGGATCCCTGGTTTTTCCGGGAATTTTTCTGGCCGAAGGCAGACGCTTCTCTCTGCGGCAGCCGTCTTTTCCTGGAGGCAGACGGAAGGAGAGGAATGTGCAATCTTTCCGCATCCCGGGCATCAAAGGGAGGACTGATATCCAGACAGGAGGAGGCTGCCAAAGAGGCCGTCTGCCGAAGAAAGCGGTGTACCTGCTACCTGGCGGCTTCCGGGCGCAGCGATTTTCCGGGAAGAGGTGTGTTTGGCCCCTATCCCCAGTTTCGTATTCCAGAACCAGTGAAGGCCTGGTTTTTCGACGCAGACGGTACGCTGGCAGAGGAAGGAGAAGCGGTGAGTGAGGAGACGGCTCTGTGGTTTCGCAGCCTTCCTGGAAGGAAATTTTTAGCTACCTCCCTTCCGATGGAAGAGGCTGGAAAACGCTGCCGGAGAATCTGGGACTGCCTGGACGGAGGCGTGTTCAGCAGCGGTTCCTGCGTCATATTAAAGGAAAAGAGAGAGAATGGCAGAAAAGAGGCCGTTTTCCCGCTTCAGGAAGACACAGAAGCTTATTTGAAGCGCTGGGCTGCCTGTAAGGGAGGAAGATGTTTCCATTACAGGAGAAGGGGCAGCCTGCTGAAGGCGGTGGTCCGGTTTCCAGGCTGTGAAAGCGGCGGAAATGCTGCAAAGGAGCAGGAGAAGGCGGCAGAAGAGCTTAGGCAGGCCTTAGCTGAAGCGGGGATCGAAAACGTCCGGGTCTTCGCAGAGCACGGCAGAATCCAGGCGGTAAACGAGAGAGCTTCCAAGGATTCGGGGGCTGAACTTTTAGCATCCTGGATCGGCGTTTCTCTGGATGAATGCGGGGCGGCAGGAGATTCTTCGGAGGATGCGTCCCTTCTTTTAAAGTGCAGAGTCTCCCTGTCGGGACAGGAGATGAGGGATATCAGGAACCAGCTTAGCCGTCTGCTGGAGGAACAATAGGCTTTCTCCTATATTTCCTATAATTCTTTAAGTATTTGCCCTTTCTGTCTGCCGGTGATACGATACAGGTAGTAAAGAAACTACCAAGATAATAGGAATGGAAGATGTTTCCATGAAAGATCATAAGGAGGAGAAGGGTATGGTTATTGAAAAACCGGCAGTAGCAGGAACTTTGGAATCCAGCGACGCTCAGATTACGGTGGAGCCGGGCGAGGGAACGGTGGAGCTTACCATTGAGAGCAGCGTAATCCACCAGTTTGGAAAACAGATCAGAAAGGTCGTGCTGGAGACTCTTGACCGTCTGCATGTGACAGACGCCAGAGTGACAGTCATTGACAAGGGAGCGCTGGACTGCACTATCAAGGCCAGAGTAGAGTGCGCCGTGTATCGGGCCAACGGCATCACAGAAAATCTTCCGTGGGGAGGTGACATTCGGTAATGAGCCATCCAAATAAAAAGAGATTAAGACGTTCCATGATGTTTTTAAACTGCCAGAAACCAGGACTTATCAAGGATCCGTATATCTATGGTCCTGATTCCATTATGCTGGATCTGGAGGACGCGGTAGCGGAGAATCAGAAGGATGCGGCCAGATATTCTCTCTACCATGCCCTTCAGGAGATTGATTACAGAGGCGTGGAGCGGGTAGTCCGCATTAACGGCCTGGATACTCCTCACTGGAAAGAGGATATCCGTGTCTGCGTGGCAGGCGGAGCCGACACCATCCGTATCGCCAAGACAGAGTGCGCCCAGGACGTAAGGACTGTGGAGGAGCATGTGCTGGCAGCAGAGCGTGAATTCGGCCGTCCAGAGGGAAGCACTCTTCTGATGGCTGCCCTGGAGTCCTGCCGCGGCGTGTTAAACGCTCTGGAAATCTGTGAGTCATCTGACCGCCTGATTGGCGTGGCCTTATCCGGCGGCGATTACACAAAGGATCTGCAGACGGTCATTACAGGAACAGGCGTAGAGCTGATGGGAGCCAGACAGCACATGATCATGGCTGCCAGAGCGGCGGGCGTTCAGTGCTTTGACACGGTATTTACCAATCTGGACGACATGGAAGGCTTTGCGAAGGAGACAGAGATGATAAAGCGAATGGGCTTTGACGGAAAATCTCTTGTCAATCCGAGACAGATCGCAGTGGTACACAAGATTTTCACCCCGACGGAGAAGGAGATTATCTTTGCCGAGAAGGTAGTGCGAGAAATCGACGACAAAAAGGCAAAGGGAATCGGAGTATTTACCGTTGACGGAAAAATGATCGATATCGCCTTCTATGACGGAGCTAAGAGAACTCTGGCCCTGGCGAAGGCGTCCGGCGTATATGAGGGGGATATGTAAGATGATAAATAAAGTAGGACGAGAGATTCCGGAGGAGATTTTAAAGGCCACCGGGAAAAAGGTATTTGAAGGCGCGTACGCATACGATAATTACGAATATACAAAAGCGGCTCCTACTGTCCGGGCCTTATCGGATCCAAAGCGCTCCAAGATGGTTTCTTCCATCCGCGAAGCCCTGGAAAAGTGCGGAATCCGCGACAATATGACTCTTTCCTTCCACCATCATTTCCGCGAGGGAGATTATGTGGTAAATATGGTGATGGAAGAGGTTCACAATATGGGAATCAAGGGCATCACCGTCTGCGCCAGCTCGTTAGGAAAGGCAAACGACGCCATTGTGCCTTACATTGAAGACGGAACCATCACAGGAATCCAGTCCTCTGGCGTGAGAGGAAAGATTGGAGAGGCTATTTCCGGCGGAAAGCTGAGAGATCTGGCGATTATGCGTTCCCACGGCGGCCGTGTGAGAGCCATCGAGTCAGGCGAGGTTCACATTGATATCGCCTTCATCGGAGCGCCCACCTGCGATGAGTACGGAAACTGCCGTCCAAACGGCGGGAAGAGCGACTGCGGCGTATTATCTTACGCCATGGTAGACGCGGAGTATGCAGACAAGGTCGTGGCGGTTACAGACTGCCTGGTGCCGTTTCCAAACATTCCGGCCAGCATTTCCATGACTAACGTGGACTATGTGTGCGTGGTAGACGCCATCGGAAATCCGGAGAAAATCGCCACAGGAGCGGCAAAGCCTACCACAGACGTGAGAAAGCTGATGATGGCCGATTACTGTACCCAGTTTGTAATTAACACGCCTTATTTTAAGGATGGATTTTCCTACCAGACAGGCGTAGGCGGCGCGTCCATCGCCTCCACAATTTCCCTGGGAAAGATTATGGAGGAGCGGGGCATCCAGATGGGGCTGGGGCTCGGCGGAATTACGACGCCTATGTGCCAGCTGCTGGAGAAGGGCTTAATCAGAACTCTGGTAGATACGCAGGATTTCGATATGGGAGCCATCGAGTCGATTAAGAAAAATCCAAACCACATTGAGATTTCCGCCTCCGAATATGCGAACCCCTTCAACAAGGGCGCTTATGTCAATAAGCTGGATTTCGTGATCCTGGCGGCTCTTGAGGTGGACGTAAACTTTAACTGCAACGTGGTGGTCGGATCTAACGGCGTGATTACAGGCGCTCAGGGAGGGCATCCCGACACAGCCGCAGGCGCCAAGTGTACGATTGTGATTGCTCCGCTTCTGCAGGGCAGGATTCCGGCTGTCTGCACAGACGTAACAACTGTCACCACGCCTGGAGAGACCGTAGACGTAGTCATCACAGATTACGGCATTGCCATCAATCCGAAACGCCAGGATCTCATTGACTGCATGAAGGAAAAGAACGTAAAGCTTCCGTTCTGCACCATTGAGGAGCTGAGAGACAAGGCGTACGCGATGACAGGAACCCCGGATCCAGTTCAGTTTGAGGACAGGGTTGTGGGAATTATCGAAGGACGCGACGGAACCATCATGGATGTGGTAAGGCAGATCAAGGAATTTGAGTTTTAACTGCAGCAGAAAATAAATGAGACATCCATTCTAAACAACTATCTTCATTATATCGCATCAGCCGTCTGCCCTGCTTTTTGCAGAGTCCAGGCGGCTGATACAGATCTGTTATGAGAACGGCAGGGGCGCTGGGATACTCTACAGTCCGCTTTTGGCGTTTAAAAGAATATCCATAAAATCACGCATATATTTTGTCAGGTATAGGCCTTTTTTGAAGCAGAGATAGCAGTGGCGGTCTGTGGCAGAATTCAGCACAGGGTAGACGCAGGCCTTTTCCTTCAGCTCTTCTGTATTTTCAATGCAGCTTTTGGGAAAGAGCATAACGGCTCCGCAGGCCAGGCAGACGCGGCGTCCCACTTCGATGCTTCCCGTTTCCAGAAGGATCTTCGGCTGGATTCCGCTTGCAATAAAAAGGCTGTCCTGGATGGTGCGGACATTGTGGCCCGGCTTGTTGGCAATAAAACGCTCATTTTTCGCCTCCGTAATAGAAATGGGGGTTCCGTCTGGGATTCTGGAAGCCAGACTGGTAGAGCGGGCGGCCAGAAGAACCAGCTCTTCATTTTCCAGAAGCTGATAAGTCAGCTCTTCATGGCGGGCTACCGTAGTCATGCAGGCCAGATCCACCGTTCCGTTTAACACCATATGTTCCATTAGGCTGGAACCCTGTTCAAAAAGCTCCACTGTCACATGGGGGTAGGCTTCAAAAAAGCGGGGCAGAGCCAGAGGAAGCAGCATCATGCCTCTCTGAACGGGAATTCCAAATTTGATTTTTCCGTGTTCCTCCGCCCGTATTTCCTCAATTTCCCGCTCTAAATTAGCGTGGATGGCCAGAATCTGTCCAGCCGCCTCCATGTACTTTTCGCCGGCCGGAGTCAGAGACAATGGCTCGGTTGTTCGATTAAAAACCGCCGTTCCCAGATTTGTCTCCACCAGCTTTACCATCTGGCTCAGAGAGGGCTGGGAGATAAAAAGCTTCTTGGCTGCCGCTGTGATGCTCCCCTCCTGCAGGATCGTCATCATATACTGCGCGTGTTTCAGATTCAAAAAATGCCTCCTTCTGCCGCCTGCCTGCCAGGACGCAGAAGGAGGCGTTTATTTCTGCCTCTATCATACCAGATAATCGAAGTAAAATCCAGCGGGACGATTCGCTGTGCTTTCTGTCCGGTTTGCGGTCTGCTGCCGCCAGAGCGGACGATTCCGCCTGTTTTTATCAGCTTCGCAGAGACAGGCGGACGATTTCCCGGCGCAGCCTGGAGCCGATGACAAGGGCGAACAAAATTTTTGCCGCGTCTCCGGGAAGGTAGGGGATGACACCGGAGGCCAGACCGGCTGTAAAGGAAACTCCCAGCTGGTGGGACAGCCAGCTGGTTCCGAACAGGTAGCATACACCTGTGCCAAGTACCATGCCGGCAGCATGAAACAGCTTTTTGCCTGGAAAATGGTCAATAAAAAATCCGGAGATGACTGCCATAAAAATAAACCCGATTAAGTATCCTCCAGTAGGGCCGGCCAGCTTTCCAAACCCTCCTGTAAAGCCGGAAAAAACAGGGAGTCCGGCCATTCCCAAGAGAAGATAGACCAGATAGCTGACAGCGCCGGCCTTCATTCCCAGAACATAGACAGCCAGGTAGACAGCCAGATTCGTGAAAGAAATGGGAACAGGGCTGAAGGGCAGAGGGATTGCCAAAGGCCCCAGCACACAGGTCAGGGCAGTCATCAGCCCGATTAAACTCATAGTCTGCACAGTAAGAAACGGTCTGCGTTCAGCAGCAGAATTCATTTTATTCATAGTAAACTCCTGTCATATCGTTATTTATCAAGAAACATAAACGTTTGTGTGACTTTCAGTGGAACAAAAAAAGTTTATGTTTCTTGATTTTTTAAAGGGAAAATCCCATCTCAGCCAGCATCTTCTGATCTGCATCAATTCCGTTTCCCGATGTGGTGAGCATATCTCCTGTGATAGCCGCGTTGGCGCCGGAGAGAAAGGCGTTCCGGCCGCTGTCCGCCATAGAATTTCTGCCTGCCGCCAGCCGGATCTGGGCTTCTGGATTCAGGTAACGGAAGACAGCGACCGTTCTTAAAATATCCTCCTCTGACAGAGGGGGAAGATTTTCAAACGGTGTGCCTGGAATAGGGCGCAGCACGTTTAAGGGGATGGACAAAATCTTCAGCCCGCTGAGAGTGAAAGCCATATCGACGCGGTCTTCCCAGGTTTCTCCCATTCCGATAATGCCGCCTGAACAGACGTCGAGGCCTGCTGCCCTGGCCCGCCGGATCACCTCCAGCTTGTCGTCAAAGGTGTGGGTGGTACAGATATTCGGGAAATTTCTCCGGGAAGTTTCGATATTCGCATGGTATCTGGTAACGCCGGCTTCCTTCAGGCGATGAAAATCTGCCTCAGACAGCAGCCCGTGGGACGCGCACAGATTGATGTCACAGTTTTTTGCCATAGAGCGGTAGGCGGCGAGAGCCTGCTCAAACTCCTGCCCGCTTAAAGCCCGTCCTGCAGTAACGACGGAATAGCGTCTCACGTGTCTGGCCTCATGAAGACGGCAGTCAGAAAGTATAGCCGTTGGTTCTAAAAAAGGATACTCCTCGATCTTGGTCTGCCAGCAGGCGGACTGGGCACAGAATTTGCAGTTTTCCGGACAGCGCCCGCTGCGCCCGTTGATAATGGAGCAGAGCTCTGCATACTGGCCGCAGAGAGCTTTTCGTATGGCGTCTGCTCCGCGCCGCAAAGCGTCTAAATCCTCTGTCAGCAGGAAAGAGACATCGTCCTCCTGCGTTAACCGTTTCCCTTTTATAATTTCTTCAGCTGTGTGTTCTGCAGCGCCTGATCTCATGGCAGCCTCTCCTTTGCAAGTGTGATGGCTGTATTATAAACCTGTGTGCGGAGAATTGTCAACCAAAAATAAAATAAAGGTTTACAGTTTACTGTCCGCATCCTTGATTTTCAGTTGACTTGATTTTTCCTATGGCTTATAATAATAACTATCTATGGACAAAGGAAGGTGCAGCCATGTTAAAAAGTATGACAGGCTTCGGAAGGTGCGAGATTGCTACAGAGGAATATAAGATATCTGTGGAGATGAAAGCGGTCAACCACCGCTATCTGGATCTGAGCATTAAGATGCCTAAGAAGTTTAATTATTTTGAAGCCTCGATCCGAACCCTGCTGAAGCAGTATATTCAGAGGGGAAAGGTCGATCTGTTTATTACATATGAGGATTACACAGAGGAGAAGATGGCCCTTAAGTACAACGCTTCTCTGGCAGCAGAATATATGGCCTACTTTGAGAAGATGGCGGAGCAGTTTCACATTGACAATGATATCAGAGTGTCCGATCTGGCCAGATATCCGGACGTGCTGATGATGGAGCAGGTTCCGGAGGACGAGGAGCATATGTGGGCCATCCTGAAAGAGGCGGTCACAGAGGCGGCGTCCCGCTTTGTGGAGACCAGAGTGAAAGAGGGAGAGAATTTAAAGGCAGATCTCCTGGCGAAGTTAGATCATATGGCAGTTCTGGTCAGGGAAATCGAGGAGCGCTCTCCGGCTATTGTGGCGGAGTACAGACAGAAGCTGGAGGAGAAGGTAAAGGAACTCCTTTCCGGAACGGCCATTGACGAAGGCCGGATTGCCGCGGAGGTGACGATTTTTGCAGATAAAATCTGCACGGATGAGGAGACTGTGCGCTTAAAGAGCCACATCGAGGCCACCAAGACAGAGCTTCTCTCCGGCGGCAGCGTGGGAAGAAAGCTGGATTTCATTGCCCAGGAGATGAACCGGGAGGCCAATACGATTCTCTCCAAGGCCAACGATCTGGAGGTTTCCGATAAGGCTATCGCTCTGAAAACAGAGATCGAGAAGGTGAGAGAGCAGATTCAGAATATCGAGTAGAATGCAGCCTGATTTGACTGCCCACTGAATTTTATATGATATAACAGAGACAGGAGGATGGAAAATGGACAATCAGGGAACCTTAGTCGTTGTCTCCGGTTTTTCAGGAGCCGGGAAGGGAACGGTAATGAAGGCGCTTATCTCAAAGTACGAGAATTACGCGCTGTCTATTTCCGCCACAACCAGACCTCCCAGAGAGGGAGAGGAGAACGGAAGAGAGTATTTTTTTAAGACCAGGGAAGAGTTTGAGGAGATGATCCGTGAGGATCAGCTGGTAGAGTACGCCCAGTACGTGGAGAACTACTACGGAACTCCTAAGAAGTATGTGTTTGACAACATCGAGGCGGGAAAGGACGTTCTGCTGGAGATAGAAATCCAGGGAGCCTTAAAGGTAAAGGAGAAGTTTCCCGAGGCGATGCTGGTGTTTATCATGCCCCCCAGCGCAGAAGAACTGAAGAGAAGACTGGTAGGCCGGGGAACAGAGGATGCGCAGACGATTCAGGCGCGTCTTAAGCGGGCCGGAGAAGAGGCGGACTCCATTCAGCAGTATGACTACACAGTGATCAACGACACAGTTGAAAACTGCGTGGAGACTCTGCACGCCCTGATCCAGAGCCAGAGAGCCAGAGTAGGAAACCACAGAAAATTTATCGCCCAGGTCCAGAAGGACATAAAGCAGCTGACAGCTGACAAATAAGCGGTTAAAAGCAAAACCATGGCTCCTCCATTGATAAATGGGCTGGACCATGGTAAAATAATAGAATACCAGAAAAAGGAGATATGATCATTATGATGTTAAAGCCATCTTATACAGACTTGATGGAAGTAGTAAACAGCGGCGTGGAGGAAGGCGCAGATCCGATTATTCAGAGCCGCTATTCTATCGTAATCGCCACAGCCAAGCGCGCCAGACAGCTGATTGCCAAGGAGGATCCGTCTATCGCTTCCGCCAGCAGAAAGCCGCTTTCTGTTGCCATTGACGAACTCTACAGTTCCAAGGTGAAGATTGTCAGCGAGGATGACAGCTCCGAGGACGACATCCAGTTTTAAGGAAACGGGCCGTCTCATGGCTTCATGCCGTGAGATGGCATTTTTGCTATAGGAAGAGAACATATAAAAATAATAAGTCAGGAGATGAACTATGAAGATACTTTGTGTTTCCCTCGGCTGCGATAAGAACCTGGTAGACACAGAAATGATGTTAGGCCTTCTGAATAAGGACGGCTACACGTTTACAGACGATGAATATGAGGCGGATATTATCCTGATTAATACCTGCTGCTTCATTGGAGACGCCAAGGAGGAAAGTGTAAACACAATCCTTGAGATGGCGGAGCTTAAGAAAACAGGACAGTGCAAGGCCCTGATTGTAGCCGGCTGTATGGCCCAGAGGTATAAGGAAGAGATTATGCAGGAGATTCCGGAGGTGGATGGAATCCTGGGAACTTCTACCTACGATGAGATTTCCGATGTGATCCGCCAGGCCCTTTCCGGGCAGGAGCACATTTCCTGTTTCCACGATCTGTCTGTGCTGCCGGATGTGAAGGAGAAGCGTCTGGTAACCACAGGAGGCCACTATGCCTTCTTAAAGATTGCGGAGGGCTGCGACAAGCGGTGTACCTACTGCATTATCCCTTATCTGAGAGGACCTTACAGAAGCGTTCCCATGGAGCGGCTGCTGGAGCAGGCAGAGGAGCTGGCAGAGCAGGGAGTGAAGGAGCTGATCCTGGTAGCGCAGGAGACGACTCTTTACGGAGTGGATTTATATGGAAGAAAAGCGCTTCCGGAGCTTCTTAGGAAGCTGGCCGCCGTCTCAGGAATCCAGTGGATCCGGATTCAGTACTGTTATCCGGAAGAGATCACAGAAGAGCTGATTCAGACCATTAAGACAGAGGAGAAGGTCTGCCACTACCTGGATATCCCTATCCAGCACGCCAGCGACAGAATTTTAAAGCGGATGAACAGGAGAACTACCTTGGCGGAGCTGAAGAAAAACATTGCCCGCCTGAGGGAGGAGATTCCGGATATTGCTCTGAGAACCACCCTGATTTCCGGTTTCCCGGGAGAGACGAAGGAGGATCACGAACTGCTGTTAGATTTTGTGGAGGAGATGCAGTTTGAGCGTCTGGGCGTGTTCGCCTACTCAGCGGAGGAGGATACTCCGGCGGCTGCCTTCCCGGATCAGGTTCCCCAGGAAATCAAGGAGGAGCGCCGTGACGAGATTATGGAGCTGCAGCAGGAGATTGCCTTTGAGAAATCAGAGAATATGGAGGGACGTATTCTGGAGGTGATGATCGAGGGCAAGGTAGCAGACGAGAACGCTTATGTGGGAAGAACCTACATGGACGCGCCCAATGTGGATGGACTGATTTTTGTAAACGGTGACGAGCCCCTGATGTCCGGCGATTTCTGCAGAGTCAGGGTAACGGGAGCTCTGGAGTATGATTTGATAGGAGAGTTGTGCGATGAATCTGCCGAATAAACTTACAGTACTGCGTGTGATTATGATTCCGTTTTTCGTATTTTTCCTGCTCTGGCAGGGAGGAGAGAACAGAACCTTCCGCCTGATTGCCCTGGCGCTGTTTATCATAGCCAGCCTGACGGACCTGTTAGACGGAAAGATTGCCAGAAAATATAATCTGGTGACTAACTTTGGAAAATTTATGGATCCTTTGGCTGACAAGCTCTTAGTATGTTCTGCGCTGATCTGCCTGATTGAGCTGGGAGAGCTTCCGGCATGGATGGTATTAATTATTATCAGCCGTGAGTTTATTATCAGCGGTTTCCGTCTGGTGGCTTCTGATAATGGCGTGGTAATTGCGGCCAGCTACTGGGGAAAATTTAAGACAACCTTCCAGATGATCGCGGTAGTGCTTTTAATTCTCGATATTCCGAGCCTTGTGCTTTTGACAAACCTCTGCGTCTGGATCGCTCTGGCGCTGACCATCATTTCACTGGTTGATTACATTGTGAAGAACCATAAGGTTCTGACAGAAGGGAGCATCTAAACATGGTTGTTGAACTGGTATCTGTGGGAACGGAGCTGCTGCTGGGAAATATTGTAAATACCAACGCTAGGTATCTGTCTGAAAAATGCGCTATGCTGGGGCTGAGCGTCTACTACCAGACTACGGTAGGCGACAATGAGGAGCGTCTGGCCGAAGTGATTAAGACCGCTCTGAACCGCTCTGATATTGTGATCTTAAACGGAGGTCTGGGACCTACGGAGGACGATTTGACCAAAGAGACCTGCGCTAAGGTGATGGGACTTCCTCTTGTAACAGATCAGCATACAGAAGAGCGTTTGAAGGAATATTATAAAGGAAGAAAAAAAGAGGATCTGCCGGAGAGTAACTGGAAGCAGGCGGTAATTCCGGAGGGAGCTGTTGTATTTGACAATGGAAACGGCACAGCCCCAGGTCTGGTGGTAGAACAGAACGGGAAGATGGTGATTCTCGTCCCAGGACCGCCGAACGAGCTGTATCCCATGATGGAGAAGCAGATTTGCCCCTATCTTCAGAAGAAAAATGAAGAAGTGATTCTGTCCCAGATGGTAAAAATCTGCGGCTTTGGGGAGAGCAAGGTGGAGGAGATGATTTTAGATCTCATTGATAAGCAGACGAATCCTACCCTTGCCACCTATGCCAAACAGGGAGAGGTTCACCTCCGGGTAACTGCCAGGGCCGCCACAGAGGAGGAAGCCAAAAAACTCTTAAAACCGATGGTCAAGGAGATCAAGAAACGGTTCGGCGAGGCTGTGTACACCACAGATGAGAAGGAAACGCTGACAGATGTGGTAGTGAAGCTTTTAAAGAAGCATGAGCTGACGGTGACTACGGCAGAGTCCTGTACCGGCGGCCTTCTGGCAGGCACTCTGGTAGGCGTTCCGGGCGTGTCGGAGGTATTCAGAGAGGGCTTTGTCACCTATTCCAATAAGGCGAAACGGAAGCTGCTGGATGTGAGCAAGAGCACTCTGAAAAAATACGGAGCAGTCAGCGCTCAGACGGCTAAGGAGATGGCCAAGGGAGGCGTGTTTGCTACAGACGCAGATATCTGTGTGGCTATTACAGGGCTGGCAGGTCCCGACGGGGCGACGCCGGAGAAGCCCATAGGTCTGGTCTACATTGCCTGCTATATGAACGATAAGGTTCATGTTGAGGAATTCCGTTTTAAGGGAGACAGACAGAAAATCAGGGAGCGCTCTGTTGTTCAGGCTCTCGATGTGCTGAGAAGATCGATTCTGGAGTTCGCATAAAAGCTTTGCCAGGACAAAAGCGGCACTGCGCCAAAAGAGGCTTTGGGAGGAACGTATGAGGTTTTACCAGCATTTATACATGGGAGAACAGGCGGCCGGGAAACGGTTTCAGATCCTCCAGGGCCTGCGGGAACGAAAGATTCAGCCGGATATCTATGTTATAACTTTGGCCTCAGGGGGCAATAATCTTCTTGATATATACAGCTGCCTGGAGATCAGAAGGCCCTGGAGGGAAGCGGAGGATCCCCTTGTTGTAGGAATTGCCGCAGGCTATGAGGAGGCCTGCCTCCTGGCAGGACAGATCGTCAGCCAGGTTTACCGGGAGACCGGAGGCTTTGCGGTAAGGCAGTATCTGGAAAAAAACGCGCAGTAGGTGGGAAGATGCTCCATATTGTATTTTTTATTCTGAAACTAATTCTGCTTCTTATATTGGCAGTGCTGGCGGTGATTCTGGCAGTTTTTTTATCCGTGCTTCTGGCGCCGGTCCGGTATCAGGGGGAAATGTCCCTGCACGAGAGATTTTCGGCAGAGGGAAAGATTTCCTGGCTGTTTCATCTGCTTGCCTGCTCTTTTTCCTGGGGGGAAGAGGGAATTAAGACAGATCTCCGCATTCTGTGGTTCCACCCCTTTCAGGAAAAACAGGGCGCAGAGACAGAGGCGGGCGAAAGTGCCCTGGAAGAACCGGCAGAGGAGGACCTGGTGACGGTTATGGAAAAGGGATTGGAGGAAATGCCGGAGGATCCAGATGTATTTCCAGGACCGACGGAGTTTTCTTCTTCCTGGAAGGAGAACGGGAAGGAGGAAGCCAAGGAACAGGAGAGAGTGGAAAAGCAGGAGGCGAAAACAGCCCGCCCCGAAGCCTTCGGGGAAGAGAAAAAACGCAGAGAAGGGCTTTTTGGCCGGATGAAAGGGAAGGCGGAACAGCTCAAAAAACGGGTTTCCCGGACAGCTCGGCGCGTCAGAAAGAATATTCTGAGTCTGAAGCAGAAAAAGGACAGTTTGTCTGACCTGCTGTCAGATGAAAAAAATAAGAAAACCTTCCGTCTGTTGGTGAAAGAAACAAAAAGGCTTTCCAAAAAGCTGTTCCCTCAGATAAAAGGCTCTGTTTCATTTGGAGTGGACGATCCGTATCTGATGGGACAGATTTTGACGGTTCTGGCGTTTTTTTATCCGTACTACGGACACAGCCTTGAGCTGGAGGCAGTTTTCAATGAAAATGTGCTGGAGGGAGATGTTTCTGTGAAGGGGAAGTTTTCTTTCGGAACCTTCGCCCTGTCCGGACTCCGAATTTTGGGCGACAGGAACTTCAGAGCTCTGATAAAACGGTTTTTGAGAGAAGGAGGAGTATAGAGGATGGCAGATAATCAGTTTTCATCCACCGTGGAGGCGCTGTTTAAGGGTATGGACAGCTTCGTTACCACGAAAACAGTAGTAGGCGAGGCAGTGAAAATCGACGACGCGATTATTCTTCCTCTGGTGGACGTGTCCTGCGGCATGGCGGCAGGCGCTTTTAACCAGCCGGCAAAAAACAACGGAGCCGGAGGCATGAGCGCAAAGATCAGTCCCAGCGCCGTGCTTATTATTCAGAACGGAGTGACAAAGTTAGTCAATGTGAAGCATCAGGACGCTGTGACGAAAATTATCGATATGGTTCCTGACTTTGTAAACCGCTTTGCCGGCGGCGTCAGCCACACTCCCTCCCAGGAAGCGGTAAAAGCAGCGGAGGATATGGCAGACAGCTTCCAGGAGAAAGAGAAGGAAGAAACGCCAAAGGCAGAGTAAAAGCATCAAAATCGACAGCAGAAAGCAGGCAGAAATACGATAGCAGGAGTTCAGACTCCTGTTATTTTTTTGTCATAAAAACGAGAAAAATAACAATTCTTGTTATGAAAACCAGCAGCCTTTTTCTGCAGTTGATCAGCAGAATTTTAAAGGGAAGGAAAAATTAGAAGAAAAAAGTCAGAAAAAAGAAGAAGAAAAATTGAAAAGAACAGAGGAAATTATATGGGATTTGGAGAAAAACTTGCTTGTTCAAGCAGATAACATTCCAAAAATTTGGAAAATACAATAAAATACAGAAAATGACAGAGGTTTTACGGAAATTTAACAGAACAAATGTACTGTCAAACGGAAAGAATAGATGATTATATAAAATATCCAAAAAAAGAGCTAAAAAATAGAAAAAAATAGAATGTTTCACAAAAAAATACAAGACATTACTTTAAAAGTATGATATAATAATCACAAATTGATAGAGACGCTTGATTGGCTGAGAGAAGTAAGAGCAGTCTGCGAACGCCTGAAAATCAATTCGAATAATACCACGAAGGGGGAAGGCAGCGTATGGATTTATTCAACAAAATTCTTCTGGACACCAATAATGTACTGACTGGTTATGTTCTGCTGATAGCTTTGCTGGGAGGCGGAATCTGGTTTACCATTCAGACGGGCTTTGTACAGTTCCGGGAATTTGGAAACGGATGGCGCAGAGTATTCGGAGGATTGTTCAAAAAGAAGAAGAACACCAGCAAGGAAGGCGGAATTTCTTCTTTCCAGGCTCTTACAACAGCGATAGCAGCCCAGGTAGGTACAGGAAACCTGGCCGGCGCGGCTACAGCCATTGCAGCTGGCGGTCCCGGAGCGATTTTCTGGATGTGGGTATCCGCTCTTCTGGGCATGGCCACCATTTTCTGTGAGGCGACCCTGGCTCAGGTGTACAGAACAAAGGGAGCCGATGGAAAGATGACAGGAGGCCCTGTTTACTATATCCGGGCAGCTTTTAAGGGAACATTTGGAAAAGTTCTGGCAGCGACGTTCGCGATTTTAATTACCCTGGCTCTCGGACTGTTTGGAAACGCAGTTCAGGCCAACTCCATCACAGACGCGTTCCACACAGCATTTTTCTCTAACGTAGGAAGCTTCACACTTATGGGACAGCAGATTTCCTATGATAAGATTGCTGTAGGAATCATCCTTGCGATTGTTGCATGGCTGATTTTCGGAGGCGGTATCTCCAGAATCGCTACTATCACAGAGAAGTTGGTTCCGATTATGGCATGCTTCTATCTGTTAGGCGGACTGATTATTGTTATCATGAATATTGAGAACGTACCGTATATGTTCTCCGCTATTATCCGCGGAGCGTTCACACCTCAGGCTGTATGCGGCGGAGCGTTCGGCGTAGCTATGAAAGAGGCTGTAAAGAAGGGCGTTGCCAGAGGTCTGTTCTCCAACGAGGCAGGTATGGGTTCCACACCAAACGCCCACGCTCAGGCAATTGTTGACCATCCGTGCCAGCAGGGCCAGGTAGCTATCGTATCTGTATTTATTGATACTATGCTGGTATTAAACATGACAGCATTCGTTATCATCGGAACAAAGATGCTTGAGCCAGGTTCTGCAGCTTATGTGGACGGCAAGCTCTTAGAGGGAATCGCTCTGACACAGACCGCATTTACTTCTGCATTCGGTTCCTTTGGTTCCATCTTTATCGCGATTTGTATGCTGTTCTTCGCTTTCTCTACAATCCTTGGATGGTATTTCTTCGGCGAGACCAACGTAAAATACCTCTTTGGCGAGAAGGCAGTGAAGCCGTACATTCTGTTAGTATGCGCGTTCATTATCATCGGTTCTCTGATGAAGGTTTCTACTATCTGGAATATGTCCGACTGCTTCAACTCTCTGATGGTCGTTCCGAACGTAATCGCTCTGTTCGCACTGACAGGAGTTGTAAAGAAAACATATAAAGATTATAAAGAAAACTTCCGTCCGAATCACCCGGAAGAGTAAAGTAAATTACATATAGGAAGAGAATGAAAACTAGGCGTCTGCATACGATATAGTATACAGGCGCCTGGTTTTTTTGCGGGCGCAGCCAGGGAGGGCTTCGCATGAAACGGGTATTTGGCTTAGCGCTGTTTTCGGCAGGAGCCGGAATGACGTTTATTTTGATTTTTCCGAAGAGCTTTTTCTGCGTGTGCATTTCAGCTGTGTGTTTAATTGTCGGCTACAACCTGTTCTGCAGCTGAAACGATTTGAAAAAGATACAGGGAAATGATGAACGGTTAAAAGTCGGACTGATATGAAAAAAATAGAAAAGCAGACAAGAAAAGAGGAGATAAAACCAGGCCTGATTTTATCTCCTCTTTTACACGCTGAACCGCACGATAATTATGCTCTCTCAACTAAACCGGATCTTAAGCAAGAAGTACATACATACATCTTCTGAGCTCCGCCGTTTACTTTAACTTTAACAGACTTAACATTAGCTTTCCACATTTTGTTAGATCTTCTATGGGAATGACTTACTGCATTACCAAAGTGAGCAGCTTTTTCACAGATTGCACATTTAGCCATGGTTGCACCTCCTCTACCGTTCATCGGATTTTGCGTAAAAATCCATAACAACTGTATGATAGCAGAAAGCGGGCAAATTTGCAAGTGAAAAATAAAATTTTGTTTCTTTTTTTACAAAAATAAGGTATAATTACTAATAACCAGGAGGTCTCGAAACGAGAGGGAGATCTTCTGTGCCTGGCAGTGACAGTCGGGAATCTCAAAACGAAAAAAGAATGGAGGCTGCAGCTATGAAGGGGCGTATTGACAATAAATATGGTTCGATCCAGATTGATCCGGAAGTGATTGCGACGTATGCGGGAACGACGGCAGTGGAGTGTTTTGGAATTGTCGGAATGGCCGCTGTCAGTATGAAAGACGGTCTGGTAAAGCTTTTAAAACGGGAAAGCCTGACAAAGGGCATCAATGTAACGATCCGGGACAATGCGATCAGCATTGATTTTCACGTGATTGTGTCCTACGGAGTCAGCATACTGGCTGTGACGGATAACCTGATTGAAAGCGTGAAGTATAAAGTGGAAGAGCTGACTGGCATGACGGTAGAAAAAATCAACATTTACGTTGAAGGCGTACGGGTGATTGATTAATCATAAGGAGGAAACAACCTGTGGGTATGGACTATATTGACGCCGCGGCGCTGAAACGAGCGTTTCTCGCGGGCGCTGAGGGCCTTGAGGCCAGAAAAGAGTGGATTAATGAACTGAATGTATTTCCGGTGCCTGACGGAGATACGGGAACGAATATGACGATGACAATTCTCTCTGCCGCGAGAGAGGCTGCGGCCATCGAGGAGCCTACGATGGAGCTTTTAGCGAAAGCGATCTCCTCCGGCTCTCTGAGAGGGGCCAGAGGAAATTCAGGAGTCATTCTTTCTCAGCTTCTGAGGGGCTTTGCAAAAGAGATCGCAGGCAAAGAGAAGATTGACGTGGCCTGCCTGGCCAGAGCCTTTCACAGAGGTACAGAGACTGCCTACAAGGCGGTTATGAAGCCGAAGGAGGGAACCATTCTCACTGTTGCCAGAGGTATGGCGGAGAAGGCCCAGGAGCTTTCAGAGGAGACCACGGATATTCTGGACTTTGTGTCCCAGGTGATTGAACACGGCGATTATGTGCTCAGCCAGACGCCGGAGATGCTCCCGGTTCTGAAGCAGGCGGGAGTGGTAGATTCCGGCGGCCAGGGGCTGATGCAGATTGTGAAGGGATGCCTGGAGGGCCTGAAGGGGAAGGAAGCGGTCCTTGGCCAGGGCGCAGAAGGAACTTCGCCTGCTGTAAAGGTTTCCAGTTCACCGGCAGCTGATATTGAGACGGCTGATATTAAATTCGGTTACTGCACAGAGTTTATCATTAATCTTGCATCTGAATTTAAGGATTCTGACGAAAAGGGACTGAAACAGTATCTGGAATCTATCGGAGACTCTCTTGTAGTGGTAGCGGACGACGAGATAGTAAAGGTGCATGTCCACACCAACGATCCCGGGCTTGCGCTTCAGAGAGCGCTCACCTTCGGCTCCCTCTCCAGAATCAAGATTGACAATATGAGAGAGGAGCACGAGGAGAGGCTGATCAAGGACGCGGAGCGCGTGGCCAGGGAACAGAAAGAGGAGGAATTAAAGGCTCAGGAGGCCCAGGAGGTCTCAGAGAGACCGAGAAAGGAAACGGGTTTTGTGGCAGTCTGCGCAGGAACCGGGCTGGCCGATATTTTTAAGGGCATTGGAGCCGATGTGGTGATTGAGGGAGGTCAGACCATGAATCCCAGCACAGAAGATATTTTAAAGGCTGTGGAACAGGTCAACGCAGATACCGTCTATGTGCTTCCCAACAATAAAAATATTATTCTGGCAGCAGAACAGGCGAAGAAGCTTTCAGAGGACTGCCAGGTTGTGGTTGTTCCGTCAAAGACGGTTCCTCAGGGAATCACGGCCCTGATTAATTTCGCGCCGGATCTGGCACCCCAGGAAAACCTGGAGATTATGGAGCAGGAGATGGGACGCGTAAAAACCGGCCAGATTACTTATGCAGTCAGAAATACTTCTGTAGATGGAAGAGAGATCCATGAGGGAGATATTATGGGAATCGGCGACTCAGGCATGCTGGCAGTAGGCAGCAGTGTGAGCCAGACGGCCATGGACGCGCTGAACGCCATGGTAGACGACGATTCAGAGCTGATTACCATTTACTATGGAAAGAGTGTGAAGGAAGAAGATGCAGAAAACTTCCTGGAGGAAGCCAGGGAGCAGTTTTCCGGCTGTGAGATCGAGCTTCATTTCGGAGGCCAGCCAGTTTACTACTATCTGATTTCTGTGGAATAAATTAAGAAAGGGAAAACCAGGAGGAGAGGGCATGGAACAGCAGCCGCTGACATCGGTGAAAGGCGTGGGAGATAAGACTGCCAGGCTGTTTTCAAAGCTTGGGGTGGATACGGTGGAGGAACTGCTTCATTACTATCCCAGAGGCTACGACGCGTTTCGGGAGCCGCAGCCAGCGGGAGAGCTGCTGCCGGATACTATGGCAGCAGTGGAGGGGACTCTGACGAAAACGGCAGACGTAGTGCGCTTTAACCATCTGCAGGTGGTGATGACTCACCTGAGAGATGAGAGCGGAACCATTCAGCTGAACTGGTACAATATGCCTTTTCTCAGGGGAACCTTAAAGGCCGGGGAGCGGTTTGTCTTTCGCGGAAAGATCATGAAAAAGCGGGGGCGGCTGGTCATGGAGCAGCCGGAAATCTACAGACCTGACAAGTATCAGGAGCTGGTCCACTCCATGCAGCCGGTCTACGGACAGACAAAAGGCCTTGGGAATAAGACTATCACCAAGGCAGTGGCGGAAGCTCTTAAAACCAGAAAGCTGGAGAGAGACTTTCTGCCGGAGTATCTCCGCGAAAAATATGAGCTGGCAGAGTATAATTTTGCGCTGGAACACATTCATTTTCCGGGGGATGAGACGGAGCTGCTTTTTTCGAGAAAACGGCTGGTTTTCGACGAATTTTTCATGTTTCTGATGTCGGTCCGTCTGCTGAAAGAGAAAAAGTCGGATCTGGAAAGCGCCTATGTGATGAAGCGGAGTCAGGAATCGGAGAGGCTGAAGACTTCTCTGCCCTATTCCCTGACAAAAGCCCAAGAGAAGGTGCTGGGCGAGGTCTATGCGGATTTATCCGGCGGTCAGGTGATGAACCGGTTGATTCAGGGAGACGTAGGCTCCGGAAAGACGATCATTGCCATTTTGGCTCTTCTGCAGGCGGCGGAGAACGGCTTCCAGGGTGCGCTTATGGTTCCCACAGAGGTACTGGCAAGACAGCATCTGGAATCCATCGAGGAGCTGTTTGCAGCTCACGGCATTGAGAAAAAGGCGGTTTTACTGACGGGATCCATGACGGCAAAGGAGAAGCGCCTGGCCTATCGGCAGATAGAAAACCACGAGGCGGATATTATCGTGGGAACCCATGCTCTGATTCAGGAGAAGGTGGTCTATGACAAGCTGGCTCTTGTCATTACAGACGAGCAGCACCGCTTCGGCGTCAGCCAGAGGGAGATGCTGGGGAAGAAGGGAGAGGAGCCTCATGTACTGGTCATGAGCGCCACGCCCATTCCCAGAACTCTTGCCATTATTCTCTACGGCGATCTGGATATTTCTGTGATTGATGAGCTTCCGGCTAACAGAAAGCCTATCAAAAACTGTGTGGTGGGGACAGATTACAGAGAGAACGCCTATCGGTTTATTGAGCGGGAGGTGAAGGCAGGCCGCCAGGCCTACGTGATCTGCCCTATGGTGGAGGCCAGCGAGATGATCGAGGCGGAAAATGTCATAGACTACACGAAAACTCTCCGCGAGAATCTGCCTGCCGGGATCCGGGTGGAATATCTCCATGGAAAGATGAAGCCCAGGGAGAAAAACCAGCTGATGGAGGATTTCGCCGCAGGCAGCATTCATGTGCTTGTGTCCACTACGGTGATTGAGGTGGGGATCAACGTTCCAAACGCCACGGTGATGATGATCGAGAACGCGGAGCGGTTCGGCCTGGCCCAGCTCCATCAGCTGCGGGGCCGGGTAGGACGCGGAAAAGAGCAGTCCTACTGCATCATGGTAAACGCTTCTTCTGACAAGGATATCCAGAAACGTCTGGAGATCCTCAACCACTCCAACGACGGATTTTACATTGCCTCCGAAGATTTGAAGCTGCGGGGGCCAGGCGATATTTTCGGAATCCGCCAGAGCGGGGAGCTGGAATTTAAGCTGGCCGATATTTTTACAGATGCAGGTCTTCTGAAAAAGGTGTCTGAGGAGGTCAGCCAGATCTTAGACGAGGATCCGGCTCTTGAGCGGGAGGATAACAGAGAGCTTAAAAAGCGGCTGGATGCGTATCTGGAAAAAAGCTACGGCAGGCTGAATCTGTAGCCTGAAATAAGCAGAAGAAAAGGAGGAAAAGGCGGATGAGAGGGGATAAAAATACGGCAGAGATTCAGAGCGGCGTACAGGAACGAAAAGACAGTACGAAAATTGCCCTGGTCAGCTGTTCAAACGGCATGACAGAGTCCTTCCGCCCGTCCTTTTTACGGCTCCTTTCGATTTTCGAGGAAGCGGGACTGGAACCGGTGTACGGAAATCACCTGTTTGCAGGGGAGGAGAACCCGGCAGGACAGAGCGGCAGAAAGCGGGCGGAAGAGCTGATGAGATATTACTGCGATCCGTCGGTGGACGCTGTGTTTGATATTTCAGGAGGCGATATGGCAAATGAGATTCTGCCGTGGCTGGACTTCCAGGCGATCAGGCAGAAGGGACAGGGAAAGCTGCTGTTTGGATACAGCGATCTGACCTGTGTGCTGAACGCAGTCTATGGAAAAACCGGCTGCGCCTGCGGTCTGTACCAGATCCGCAATCTCCTCCATTCCCAGGGAAGGGAACAGCTGAAAAGTCTTCTTAAACTTTTGAAAGAAGAGGGCAGATTTCGGGGAAAAACGTCGGAAATCCATGCGGATTTGGACTGGTCTCAGGTTCGCCCCCTGACGGATTTGAGCGTTCATTTTCTTCAGGGCGAGTCTATGGAGGGAACAGCTGTGGGAGGAAACATCCGCTGCCTGTTAAAGCTGGCCGGGACTCCGTATCTTCCTGATTTTTCCGGGAAAATTCTGATTTTAGAGGGAAACAGCGGCGGTGCCGATAAAATGACCGCCTGCCTGTCCCAGCTGTCACAGATGGGAGTGTTTGAACGGATAAATGGAATTCTTCTGGGAACTTTTACAGAGATGGAACGCAGAGGGGACGGGAGAAGGGCGAGAGAGCTGGTGTGCTCTTTTGCCGGGGAACTTCCCATTGCCGCCACAGAAGAGATAGGTCATGGAAGCGGGGCCAGATGCGCGGTCATAGGAAGGCCGCTTAAATTTGGAATCTAGTTTTGCTGCGGCTTATATGAAAAGAAAAAGACAGTGTTTTTTGTGACCTTGGCGGAACAAAAACACTGTCTTTTTCAATTTAAAACATCTGATAAATGGCGTTTCCTACCGGTTTGCTTCGTTGTATCTTCTGATCTGCTGCTGAATCTTCTCAGAGGAGGTCAGCGCGTTCTCCAGGGAAGCGTTGTGGTTTAAGGAGTTGATAATCGCTGCGATGAACTTGCTCATGTCAGCCTCCACATACCAGTCGCGCTTTAACAGCTCCGGCGTTCTGTAATTTAAGTTTGTGGTGATGACACAGTCGATGTAGCCCTTGTTGTAGAAATCGTCAAATTTCTCCAGACCGTTTGTGAACAGACCGAAGGTGCAGCAGATGAGAACCTTGGCTGCCTTTCTGTCCTTTAAGGCCTTGGCTGTATCCAGCATGCTCTCGCCGGAGGAAATCATATCGTCGATAATAAGGACAGTCTTTCCTTCTACAGAAGAGCCTAAGAACTCGTGGGCTACGATTGGGTTTCTGCCGTTGACTACCTGAGAGTAATCTCTGCGCTTGTAGAACATACCCATGTCAACGCCCAGGTTGTTGGCAAGGTAAACGGCGCGGTTCATAGCTCCCTCGTCCGGGCTGATAACCATTAGATGATCCTTGTCGATCTTTAAGGTCTTGTCGTGCTTGAAAATCGCTTTTACAAACTGATAGGTTGGCATGAAGTTGTCAAATCCGTTTAACGGGATTGCGTTCTGCACTCTCGGATCATGGGCGTCAAAGGTGATGAAGTTCTCTACTCCCATGTTCACCAGCTCTTCTAACATCATAGCGCAGTCCAAGGACTCTCTGGACGTTCTCTTGTGCTGTCTTCCTTCGTATAAGAAAGGCATTACCACGTTAACGCGGTGCGCGGTGGAGGCAGTGGCTCCGATAATTCTCTTTAAATCCTGGAAATGATCGTCCGGAGACATGTGGTTTGTAAATCCGCTGATGTTGTAGGTCAGGCTGTGGTTTGTCACGTCTACCATAGCGTAGATATCGGTTCCGCGGACGGACTCATGAACAGCGCCCTTGGCCTCGCCGCTTCCGAAACGGGAGCAGGAGCAGTTTAACAGGTAAGAATCAGCGTCATAACCGCGGAACTGAAGATTTTCCTGACGCTTTGCAAGCTCTTCAGCGTCGTTGCGGCGAAAGTTAATGATGTGTTCGTTGACCTTGACAGCCAGATCGCGGCAGCTCTCCAGTGCGGCAATTTTTAAAGGCGCTACCGGGAGACGGTCCTTAAATACATAGTCGTTCGACATAGAAAATTCCTCCATTTATCAGACAGGGATGTCCTGTCAGCAGTCTTTGCACCATTTTTATACCATTTTTAGACAGGAACCGTCAATAGTAAATGCCGAAATTCCCGGAAAATCCCTGAAAAAGACAACCTCGTCCAGTTCTTTACAAACTCAGCTAATGTTGATATGATAAAAGAAGTGTAAGACGAAGGCGGAACCAGACCGCCGGATTTCAGAAAAATAGAAAGGCAGACGCAGACCATGAAGAAAAAAGGTCATATCATTAAATCTGTGGATCCAGGTTCCATCGCAGAGGAGCTGGAGTTAGAGCCGGGAGACGCGGTGCTCACCATAGACGGGGAAGAGATAGAGGATATTTTTGACTATGAGTATATGGTGAACAGCGAGTCCATTACCATGGTGGTGAGAAAGGCGGACGGCGAGGAGTGGGAGCTGGATATTGAGAATAATTATGAAGATTTAGGGCTGAATTTTGAAAACGGACTGATGAGCGAGTACCGTTCCTGCCATAATAAATGTATCTTCTGTTTTATTGACCAGATGCCGCCGGGGATGAGAGAAACCCTCTATTTTAAGGACGACGATTCCAGACTGTCCTTCCTTCAGGGAAATTACATTACTTTGACCAATATGAAGGACAAGGATTTTGAGAGGATTATCAAGTTCCATCTGGCGCCCATCAATATTTCCGTCCAGACCATGAACCCGGAGCTTCGGTGCAGGATGCTGAACAACCGGTTCGCAGGGGAGGCACTGGAGAAGCTGGATCGGCTGTATGAGGCCCAGATCCCCATGAACGGCCAGATTGTTCTCTGTAAGGGAGTGAATGACAAAGAGGAGCTGAATTTTTCCATTCAGGAGCTGACAAAGTATATTCCCTATATGCAGAGCGTGTCTGTAGTTCCGGTGGGACTGTCAAAATACAGGGAAGGCCTGTATCCCCTGGAGCCTTTTACGGCGGAGGAGTGCGGCGAGGCGATCGACCTGATTGAGAGCTGGCAGAAGAAAATTTATGCGGAGCACGAAATCCACTTTATCCATGCCAGCGACGAGTTCTATATGCAGGCAGGGCGTCCTCTTCCCGAGGCAGAGCGGTACGACGGCTACATTCAGCTGGAAAACGGAGTGGGCATGATACGTCTGATGACAGAGGAGGTAAACGAGGCCCTGGCTTCGCTCGAGACAGAGCAGGGGGAACGGGAAGAAGAGATCTCCATTGCAACAGGCATGCTCCCCTATCCTTATATTAAGGAGTATGCTGAGCAGATAAGCAGGCGTTTTCCGGGCAGAACGATCCATGTGTACCCCATCAGGAACGACTTTTTCGGAGAGCTGATTACGGTGGCCGGGCTGATTACAGCCAGAGATCTGATTGCCCAGCTGAAGGGAAAAGAGCTGGGAAGCCGTCTCCTTCTTCCGGAGGCCATGTTCCGAAGCGGGGAGGAGGTTTTCCTGGACGATCTGACCAGGACAGACGTACAAAACGCTTTACAAGTACCAGTGAATATTGTAAAATCAAGCGGACGTGATTTCGTGGAGGCAGTGCTTCATCCGGTGGAGGATGGAAGAGACGTGCCGGAACACGGGCCGTATGAATTAAACTCTTTGGAAGGGATGTAGACGCCCTGCCAAAGAGCTTGCAGGAAAATATGGGACGGTATTCTGGAGCTGCAGGACGCCGCCCTTTAATGGAGGAATGAATATGAGCAAAAAGAAACCGATCGTAGCCGTGGTAGGCCGTCCTAACGTGGGAAAATCCACGCTGTTCAACGTCCTGGCCGGCGAGATGATTTCCATTGTAAAGGATACGCCTGGAGTGACCAGAGATCGTATCTACGCTGACGGAACCTGGCTGGACAAGAATTTTACCCTGATTGACACCGGCGGAATCGAGCCGGATTCCAGAGATATTATTCTGGCCCAGATGAGAGAGCAGGCGGAGATTGCCATCGCCACTGCAGACGTGATTATCTTTATTGTGGACGTGCGCCAGGGCATGACAGATTCTGACTCAAAGGTGGCCGACATGCTGAGAAAGTCCAGAAAACCAGTAGTTCTGGCAGTCAATAAGGTGGACAGCTTCGCCAAGTTTGGAAACGACGTCTACGAGTTCTATAACCTTGGAATCGGAGATCCCATCCCGATTTCTGCCACCTCCCGCCTGGGGCTGGGAGAGCTGTTAGACGCGGTGATCGCCCACTTCCCGGAACAGGATGGGGAAGTGGAGGACGACGACAGGCCGAGAATAGCCATCGTAGGAAAACCTAACGTGGGAAAATCTTCTATTATCAATAAGCTGTTAGGGGAGAACCGTGTAATTGTATCCGACGTGGCGGGAACTACCAGAGACGCTGTGGATACGGAGATTGTACACAATGGCACAGAGTATGTGTTTATCGATACGGCGGGCCTCAGAAGAAAGAGCAAGATTAAAGAAGAGCTGGAGCGCTACAGCATTATCCGTACTGTAACTGCCGTGGAGCGGGCCGACGTGGTGCTGGTGGTTATCGACGCGTCTGAGGGAGTGACCGAACAGGACGCCAAGATTGCCGGAATTGCCCATGACAGAGGAAAGGGAATTATCGTTGTAGTCAATAAATGGGACGCCATTGAGAAGAATGACAAGACCATCTACGAGTACACCAATAAGATCAAGACCATTCTCTCCTTTATCCCGTATGCGGAGTATGTGTTTGTGTCCGCCCAGACAGGACAGAGATTAAACAAGCTCTACGATCTGATCGATATGGTAAGAGAGAACCAGACCATGCGGATTCAGACAGGCGTGTTAAATGAAATTATGACAGAGGCAGTGGCGCTGCAGCAGCCGCCGTCTGACAAGGGTAAGAGACTGAAGCTCTACTACATGACCCAGGTAGCCGTGAAGCCGCCGACCTTTGTAGTCTTTGTCAACGATAAGGAACTGATGCACTTTTCCTACACCAGATATCTGGAGAACCGGATCCGCGACGCCTTCGGATTCAGGGGAACGGCACTTAAATTCATTATCCGCGAGAGGAAGGGAAAGGAGCAGTAGGAGATGATGGAACGGCTTATCTGTTTGGGAATTGGCTACGCCTTCGGGCTGATCCAGTCGGGGTACCTGTACGGAAGGTCAAAGGGGCTTGATATCCGCCAGTACGGCAGCGGAAACGCAGGCTCCACCAATGTACTTCGTGTCATGGGGGCGAAGGCAGGGGCAGTTGTATTTTTAGGGGACTTTTTCAAGGCTGTGTTCGCAATGGGGGCGGCACAGTTTCTGTTCGGACATGGAGACGGAGCTGCCAACAGCGCTCTGTGGGCCATGTACGCGGGAGTAGGAGTAACCCTGGGGCATAATTTCCCCTTCTATCTGCATTTCCGCGGCGGAAAGGGAATCGCCTGCCTGGCCGGAATTCTGAGCACCATGGACCTGCGGATTATGGTCAGCTGTATGCTGGTGTTCGGTCTGGCGGTGGGGATTACCAGATACGTATCGTTAGGCTCTATCCTGGTTTCGCTTGTGTTCTTGGCAGAACTGATTTTTTTTGGAAGCCAGGGCAGCTATCAGGTGACAGAGGCCTGCTTTCCGGAATTCTGCATTCTGGGAGCGTTTCTGACCTTTATGGCCATCTGGCGGCACAGAGCGAATATTAAGCGTCTGCTTTCAGGCACGGAAAATAAGCTGGGAGCGAAGAAGAAAACCTCCTAGGAAACAGATTCTCACAGAGCAGAATAGATAAGACTTGACAGAAATGAGGAGGTAGAATCATGGCATCAATCGGTGTGATCGGAGCAGGAACCTGGGGGACAGCGTTAGCTGTACTGTTACATAACAATGGACATCAGACGGCGATCTGGTCGGCTCTTCCTGAAGAAATTGAGGAGATGACAAAGACCCGCCGCCATAAAAATCTGCCGGAAATTACGATTCCGGAAGAGATTTTTCTCACTGCGGATTTAGAGGAGGCCATGGCTTGTAAGGACGTGCTGATTATGGCTGTTCCCTCTGTATTCGTGCGCTCTACAGCAGCTAGGATGAAGCCGTTCCTGAAAAAGGGCCAGCTGGTGGTAGACGTGGCCAAAGGAATTGAGGAAGGCACGTTAAAAACTCTTTCCCAGGTGATTGAGGAGGAGCTTCCGGAGGCGGAGACGGCAATTCTTTCTGGCCCCAGCCATGCGGAGGAGGTAAGCCGAGGGCTGCCCACTACCTGTGTGGTAGGGGCCCACAGAAAGGAGACGGCAGAATATCTTCAGTCAGTCTTTATGAGTCCGGTGTTCCGCGTCTACACAAGTCCTGACATGATAGGCATTGAGGTGGGAGCCGCCCTTAAAAACGTCATCGCTCTGGCAGCTGGAATCGCCGACGGACTGGGCTATGGGGACAACACAAAAGCCGCCCTGATCACCAGAGGAATCGCTGAGATCACCCGCCTGGGCATGAAGATGGGCGGAAAGGAGCAGACCTTTGTAGGCCTTTCTGGAATCGGCGATTTGATTGTGACCTGCGCCAGCATGCACAGCCGGAACCGCAGAGCTGGAATTCTGATTGGAAAAGGCTATACCATGGACGAGGCCATGAAGGAAGTCCAGATGGTAGTGGAGGGCGTGTACTCCGCCAAGGCTGCCAAGGCGCTGGCAGAGGCCTACGGAGAGGATATGCCCATCGTAGAGCAGATCAACCAGGTACTGTTTGAGGGAAAGCCTGCCAAAGACGCGGTGGGCGATCTCATGCTGCGGGATAAGAGGATTGAAAACAGCCTTCTTCCCTGGGACTAAAATAAATAGAAAATCTCTTCCTGCCCTTGCCGGCCCATTATAATTTCTTACAATATAAGCTATAACTAAAAGTCATAAGATTTCTGAAAATCATGCAAAAAATTGCATTTTCAGGCTGAAAACAGAAAAATTCTCCTGTTTTTATATTGACTTTTAACAGGCGGAAAACTATAATGGCGTCAATCAAAAAGAAAGCATTAACCGCTGGTTAGTGAGGGTTTGGAGGAGATTTTTTATGAAAAAGAGATTGATGAGTTTAGGACTGGCAGCAGTGATGGCAATGTCCCTGACCGCCTGCGGAAATTCCGGAAGCGGAGACGGCGCATCTGATTCAAAGGCAGCAGACGGCCAGGAGGCAGGCGCAGAGGGAGAGGTATTCGTGCTTGGCGGAATCGGACCGATTACAGGAGCCGGAGCAGCTTACGGAGAATCCGTAAGAAACGGAGCGGAGCTGGCAGTAAAGGAAATTAACGAGGCAGGCGGAATCAACGGCTACCAGGTAGAGTTCTACTTTGAGGACGATGAGAACGACGCTGAGAAATCTGTCAACGCATATAATACCTTAAAGGACAAGGGCATGCAGATGTTAGTGGGAACCACTACTTCTAAGCCGTGTATCGCAGTCGGCGCCGAGTCCGCCGCTGACAATATGTTCCAGCTGACTCCATCCGGCTCTGCCGTTCAGTGCGTGGAGAATGAGAACGTATTCCGCGTATGCTTCTCTGACCCGGATCAGGGCAAGAAATCAGCCGAGTACATTGCGGATAACGGACTTGCAAAGAAAATCGCTATTATCTATGACAGCTCCAGCGAGTACTCCGACGGTATCAGAGAGACATTTGTGGAGACAGCAGAGGAGAAAGGACTGGAGATTGTAGCCAGCGAGGCTTTTACAGCAGACAGCAACACAGACTTCTCTGTACAGCTTGATAAGGCAAAGGAAGCAGGCGCAGAGCTGGTATTCCTTCCTATCTACTATCAGGAGGCCTCCATTATTTTAAAACAGGCGTCCGATAAGGACTTCCATCCAATGTTCTTCGGTTGCGACGGCATGGACGGAATCTTAAGCGTTAAGAACTTTGATCAGTCCCTGGCAGAGGGCTTAATGCTCTTAACACCATTCACAGTCGACGAGGCAGGAAGCCAGGATTTCGTTGCAGCCTACGAGGAGGCTTACGGAATCGAGCCCCTTCAGTTCGGTGCAGGCGCATACGATGCCATATATGCAATCAAGGAAGCGGCAGAGAAAGCGGGAGTAACTCCTGATATGGAAGTATCCGATATGTGCGAGGCAATGAAGACAGCCATGACAGAGATCACAATCGACGGTCTGACTGGAGAGGGAATGACATGGAATGCGAACGGAGAGCCGGAGAAGGCTCCGAAGGCAGCCAAGATTGTAAGCGGCGTTTACGAGATGATGGATTAGAAGGGCAGCCCCATGCGGCGCATGCAGAGCTGTTTGTAAATGGGACAGAGGGCTGTTGCACAGTGCGGCAGCCTTCTTTTCTGTCTCCGGCTCGACTGAGTAAAAACAAAGAAAACGAGGTGTAGGAGGATGATGAATTTTCTTTCCTATTTGATTAACGGCATCAGCCTGGGCAGCGTCTACGCGATTATCGCTCTGGGCTACACCATGGTTTATGGAATTGCAAAGATGCTGAACTTTGCCCATGGCGATATCATCATGGTAGGAGGCTTCACGGCCTTTACTGTGGTAAGCACCATGGGAGGATCGCCCATTGTGGGAATTTTAGCGGCTGTCGTTGTCTGTACGGCGCTTGGAGTGGCGGTGGAGCGCATCGCCTACAGGCCTTTAAGAGACGCGTCTCCGCTGGCTGTTCTGATTACGGCCATTGGCGTCAGCTACCTGCTTCAGAATGTGGCGCTCCTGATATTCGGATCCAACGCCCGCCAGTTCACCTCTGTGGTGAATCTGCCGCCGTTAAAGCTGGCCGGAGGAGAGCTCTCTATCTCCAGCGTGACGATTGTGACGATTTTAGCCTGCGTTGTGATTATGGCAGGACTGATGTTCTTTATCAACAAGACGAAGATCGGGCAGGCCATGCTGGCCGTGTCGGAGGACAGAGGAGCCGCTACCTTGATGGGAATCAATGTCAACCGGACTATTGCCATCACCTTTGCCATCGGATCCGCCCTGGCTGCCATTGCGGGAGTTCTGCTGTGCTCTGCATACCCGTCCTTAACGCCATACACAGGCTCCATGCCTGGCATCAAGGCCTTCGTGGCGGCTGTATTCGGCGGAATCGGTTCCATTCCAGGCGCCCTGATCGGCGGCGTGCTTCTGGGTGTAATCGAGAACCTGACGAAGGCGTATATTTCGTCCCAGCTTTCAGACGCGATTGTATTTTCTGTGCTCATTATTGTGCTGTTAGTGCGTCCGACTGGAATTCTGGGCAAAAAAGTCAGTGAGAAAGTGTAGGTGAAGGCCATGAATATCAAGACATACAGAAATAAAACGCTGGTTCAGAACGGCGTTACATACGGCATTGTCCTGGCCTGCTTTGTTTTGATCCAGGTTCTGACAGCAGCAGGAGGAATGACAAGCCTGTTAAAGGGAATTCTGGTTCCTCTGTGCACCTATGTCATTCTGGCAGTTTCCCTGAACCTGACGGTAGGCATTCTGGGAGAGCTGAGTCTGGGACACGCGGGCTTCATGTGCGTGGGAGCCTTTGCGGGAGCGTTTTTTACAAACGCTGTGATGAAGACCTGCGATATAGCCAAGAACGACGATCAGGCGGTGCTTCTGCTTTTCATCGGAGCGATTGTGATTGGAGCGCTGGCAGCGGCTGTCTGCGGCCTGATTATCGGAATTCCTGTGTTAAGACTGAAGGGAGATTACCTGGCGATCGTGACTCTGGCCTTCGGCGAGATTATCAAGAACCTGATCAACGCCCTGTTTGTGGGAATTGACAGCAGGGGAATCCACTTCTCCTTAAAGGACGCTTCCTCCCTGAACTTAGAGGAAGGGGGAGAGGTGATTATAAAGGGCGCCCAGGGCATCACAGGAACGCCTAAGGCAGCTACCTTTACCATCGGCATCATTCTGGTGTTAATCACCCTTTTCATTGTCCTGAACCTGATTCACTCCAGAACGGGACGCGCCATCATGGCTATCAGGGACAACAGGATTGCGGCTGAGTCTGTGGGAATCAATATCACAAAATATAAGCTCTTAGCCTTCTCCATATCAGCGGCCTTAGCCGGAGTGGCAGGCGTCCTCTACGCCCACAATCTGGCCACGCTGGCGGCTACGCCCAAGGCCTTCGGCTACAACATGTCCATTATGATCCTGGTATTTGTGGTGTTGGGCGGAATCGGAAATATCCGGGGCTCCATTATCGCGGCCGTTGTGCTGACGCTGCTTCCGGAGCTTCTGCGCGGTCTCAGCAACTACAGAATGCTGATTTATGCGATTGTGCTGATTGCAATGATGCTGTTCAACTCCAGCCCCAAGGCGAAGGAGCTCAGAAGCCGCGCTGCAGCGTCGCTTAAGAAACAGAAGAAACAGGCCAAGGAGGAGTAGGATATGGCAATGCTGGAAGTAAAAAATTTAAGTATCTCCTTCGGCGGACTGAAGGCAGTAGACGATTTTAACATTACGATTGAAAAGGGCCAGCTTTACGGCCTCATCGGCCCCAACGGAGCGGGAAAGACAACCGTATTCAACCTTTTGACAGGCGTGTACAAGCCGGACGGAGGAATCATCCTTCTGGACGGAAAGAACATTGCGGGAAAGAAAAATATTGAGATTAACCGGGCGGGGGTGGCCAGAACCTTTCAGAACATCCGTCTGTTTAAAGATCTGAGCGTCCTTGACAATGTAAAGGTGGGACTTCACAACCACCATTCCTACAGCACTCTTGCAGGTATTTTCCGTCTGCCGAAATACAGGAAGGTGGAGCGGGAGATGGACGAGCGGGCTCTGGAGCTTTTAAAGGTATTTGACCTGGAAAAAGAATTCGCAGTAAAAGCTTCCAACCTTCCCTATGGAAAGCAGAGAAAGCTGGAGATTGCCAGAGCGCTTGCCACAGAGCCGAAGCTCCTTCTCTTAGACGAGCCGGCAGCCGGCATGAATCCCAACGAGACGAAGGAACTGATGGACACCATTCAGTTTGTCCGGGATAATTTCGATATGACGATTCTTTTAATTGAGCATGATATGAAGCTGGTATCCGGAATCTGTGAAAAGCTGACTGTGTTAAACTTCGGCCACGTGCTGACAGAAGGACCGACCAGCCAGGTGCTGAATAATCCAGAGGTTGTGAAGGCATATTTGGGAGAGTAGGCAGGCTGCATATCAGAAAATAAATTTGTGGAAAGCGGGAGGTCAGAGTCATGGCAATGCTGGAAGTAAAGGATTTAAGCGTCTATTACGGCGTGATCCAGGCGCTCAAGGGTATCTCCTTCGAGGTAGAAGAGGGGGACGTTATTGCCCTCATCGGAGCCAACGGAGCCGGAAAGACGACAACCCTTCATGCGCTTACAGGCCTGATTCCGGTGAAATCGGGAAGTATTGTATTTGAGGGAAAAGATATCACAAAGGTTCCCGGCTATAAGCTGGTATCCATGGGAATTGCCCATGTGCCGGAGGGACGCCGGGTATTCGCCCAGCTGACGGTTCTTCAGAACCTGAAGATGGGAGCGTATACAAGAAACAATAAACAGGAGAGCGAGGAAACGATTCAGAAAATATATAAGCGTTTTCCAAGACTGGAGGAGAGGAAAAACCAGCTGGCAGGAACCCTCTCCGGCGGCGAGCAGCAGATGCTGGCCATGGGACGGGCGCTGATGTCCCACCCCAGGCTGATTGTTATGGACGAGCCGTCCATGGGTCTTTCTCCTCTGTATGTAAACGAGATCTTTGAGATTATCAAGGAGATCAGCGCCGAGGGAACCACGGTTCTCCTGGTGGAGCAGAACGCTAAGAAGGCCCTTTCCATCGCCAACAAGGCGTACGTGCTGGAGACGGGAAAAATTGTGCTCAGAGGAGACGCCAAGGAGCTGATGAACAATGATCAGGTGAAAAAAGCGTATTTGAGCGAGTAGGAAAAATATTAAAAGTAAGAAGCAGGAGCTGTTTGGTGATTTTATGGAGCACCAGTCAGGTTCCTGCTTTTTGTTTTGGGAGAGAGAAGAATTTTGAAGTCTTATGAATTATCTATATATTGATAATATCTATCCATATATTTTCTTATAGACAATAATAATTATACATTTATTACAAAATATGGTATAAGATAGGTGTTTGTTTTTATAATAGTTCAACAATAAGGGGGTGTAATGATGGATATTATAAAAGAAGAGGCTATGAAGAAGCTGAATGCCAGCGAACTTCTGACCAGGAAACCTGTCGGAATTAAATTTTTATTTACAAAAGAGGATTACGAGGCTTGCACGGCAGAACCTGCCAAAGCTAAAATGGCCTACTGTGTGATGGTAAAAATTGCCAGCATGGGAGTTTCGCTGAAAACAGATATTGAAATGTGCAGCTGCGGAGGAGGAACACGGGCATTGGGATTGGAAGAGCCGTCAGAAAGGTATTACACTGGATGTGAAGCCTATTCTTTCGGGTTGTATCGCGATTTAGCCGTTGCCAAACAGGAAGTCAACAGCCTGACATTTTGCAGACATCATACCTATGGACTTCTGATACAGCCTTTGGAAGCCTATGAAGTCTATGATCCGGATGTGGTGATTCTGTTTTCTGATTCTTTTGGGACGATGCGCTTAATACAGGGATATACATATCACTATGGGCCGCAGTCTAATTTTAAGATGACAGGAAATCAGGCTTTGTGCTCTGAATGTACCGCATACCCGTATGAAATGAATTCTATGAATATTTCTATGTTCTGCTCCGGTACACGTTATCTGGCAGGATGGGATAATTCAGAGATTGGAATCGGTATGCCGTACGGGATTTTTACAGGAGTCTGCGACGGTATCTACCGAAGCGCCAACGGAGTGGAGAGAGATTGCAGAAAAGCTGTGCTGCGTGCAAATCTGAAGGAGGCCGGTCTGAAAGATCCAGGGCTGGTGGACGGACAGGCCTATTATATGATGCAGAAGTAGTGGGAGGAGCGGTGTTATGAAACAGAAAGCAGCGCTGTCAGCCCTGGCTGTCCGTATCTTTTTAATTCTCTCTGTACTGGCACTCTGGGAATGGGGGGTGAGAAGCAGTCGGCTGCCGGACTTTTACATCAGCTATCCTTCGGAAATTGCGATGGATTTATGGGATTTTATTACCAGCGGGGAACTGTGGAAGCATGCTTCCGTGACTCTTCAGGAAGCTTTCGCAGGTCTGTTTGGAGGAAGTATAGCTGGGATTGCAGCGGGAATTCTGCTGGGACAGTTTCCATTTTTGGGGAGAATTTTTAAACCGATTATTACTGCAGTCCATGGGATTCCCCAACTGACCTTGGCTCCGGTGTATATTCTCTGGTTTGGAATCGGGATGCAGTCAAAGATTTTCCTGGCAGGTCTGAGCGCGTTTTTCTGCGTATTTTTTTCAACCTATGGAGCAATCTTTGATATGGAACCTAAGCTGATTGAATCTGCCAGCCTTCTGGGAGCTAAAAAGACGCAGATTTTATGGATGGTAGTGCTTCCCACCTGTACGCCATGGATCTTATCGGGAATCCGTTCGGGCTTCAGCGCCAGTCTGATTGGAGCGATAGTGGGAGAATATATGGGTGCCGGAGCGGGCTTTGGATGGATGGTTGCCTATGCAACTTCGTATTTTAACATGAAACGTGTGATGTCATGTATTTTTATTCTGCTGCTGTTGGGGCTGGTTTTAAATTTTGGTCTGGACAGAGTGGAAGAGGCGCTTCTCAAATGGAGGCCAAGAGCTTCTTTAAATATTGGGGAGGAGAAGGAACAAAACGATCATTAAAAAAAATAAAATGGGGAAAGGAACGATTGAACAATGAGAAAGTGGATATCTTTGATGTGTGCCGCCGGCATTGCGGCAGCAGCTCTTATGGGATGCTCGGGAGCGGAGACAGCTGGAAAGAACGAAACAAAAGCGGCCGCAGAAGCTGCGGCTGGGGAGTCAGCAGAAAGTCTGAGCAGTGAAGAGACAAAAAAGGAAGAAGATAAGAAAGAGCTCACAAAGATTGTCGTTTCAGAATTCCGCGGCATCTGCTGGGCATCCGCCTATGCGGCAGAGCAGCTGGGATATTTTGAGGAAGAGGGACTGGACGTAGAGTTTATGCTCTACAAAGACGGGCCCATTGCATTCCAGGGAATGCATGCAGGAGATTCGGATTTCTGCCTGCTTTCCGCTGAGCCGGTAATGACTGCCTATGACGAGGGAATGGAATCTTATCTGCTTTTAACCAACACGAACCGCCGTACCTATGCGTTTGCAGGAGCAGCAGATATTAAAACAGCAGCGGACTTAAAAGGCAAGACAATCTTTGCAGGAATGCCTGGCTCAGCTCCATATTCTTTTGTTTTATCCATGCTTAAAAGCGCCGGACTGAGTGAAAATGATGTAAACTTTATTAATCTTGATTATGGCTCGGCCATCGTTGCTTTGGGAGAGAAGCAGGTAGATGGAATTTTCTTTGACGTCTACAATAAGGCGATTTTAGAGGAGACAGTTCCGGATGCTAACATTCTGTTAGACTGCACAGATACACAAACCCATGAAGCGCTTTATGGTTCTCAGTTCTGCCAGACCAGCATTGTTACTTGTACAAAGAAGTTTGCAGAAGAGAATCCAGAGACCGTGCAGGCGTTTGTAAACGCTTCTTCCAGAGCTTTAAAATGGATTAGCGAGCACACCTCTAAGGAACTGGCAGAGCTGATTTCCCCTATGTACGACAGTATGACAGTAGATGAATTGACTGCCAAGTTTGAGTGCATTAAGGATACGTTTTCTGAGACGGGAGAAATTATTCCGGAAGGATATGAGACGATGGAGAGCTTCTGCCTTGATCAGGGACTTATTGAGAACAGCATCCCATATGAGGATATTGTAGCTTCTGATTTTATGGATGCGGCAATAGAAAAATAAGACAAGGCAGACGTGAGGAGTGCAGGAGGGAAAATGGCTTATATCTCATTTGAACAGATTGAAAAATACTATGGTTCTCAGCATGTACTGAAAAATCTCAGTCTGTCTGTGGATAAGGGGGAATTTGTTACGCTTCTTGGTCCCTCCGGATGCGGAAAAAGTACGCTGCTTCGCTGCCTGGCTGGTTTGGAATCGATTTCCTCTGGACGCATTTTACTGGATGGGGAGGAGATTACCCATGTTCCTCCGCGCCAGAGGAACGTCGGAATGATTTTCCAGCAGTACAGCCTGTTTCCGACTATGAATGTATACAATAATATCGCTTTTGGACTGAAAATACAGGGAGTATCGAAGGAGGAAGCTAGGCTCCGCATTGCAGAAGCATTAAAAATGGCAGATCTAGCAGGCAGCGAGAATAAATATCCATCTCAGCTGTCAGGAGGAGAGCAGCAGAGAGTGGCCCTTTGCCGGTGTATTGTAACAAAGCCCAAGGTACTTTTAATGGACGAGCCTTTCAGCGCTATTGACGCAAAGCTTAGAAAAGCTCTTCAGAAGAGAATCAAGGAGATTCACCGTGAACTGGGGATGACCACGATTTTTGTTACTCATGATCAGGACGAGGCTATGTCCATGTCGGATACGATTCACCTGATGAATCGAGGAATTGTAGAGCAGTCGGCAAGGCCTCTGGAACTGTATGCGCATCCTAAGACAGCCTTTGCCGCCAGCTTCATGGGCAATTATAACATGATGACGGCGGAGCAGTTTCGGTCTGTGACAGGAGACCAGTGGAGGCGGGATGTGTGTATTCGTCCTGAGCTGATTGAGATTTTCGGAGATTCTGTGGAAGATTTAGAGCAGAGAAAAGAGGGATATACTCTATCTGGGACAGTAACAGAAAGAATTCCGCAGGGAAATACGGTGCTGTATTATGTGACAGTATCTAATCTGCAGTTTAAGGTATCCAGGCTATTTAATAGCCCTGCATTTTTTGAAGAGGGGCAGAAGGTATGTCTGTTCATTCCCAGGGATGCGGTACTGCAGTATGAGAAAGAAACGTAATTGACGGTTTGGGAGCCTGCGGTAAAACGACAGAGGGATAAACATGTTTTCCAGTGACTTTAACTGGAGCAAGGAAAACATGTGTATCCCTCTATTTATGATCCTTTAAATTCTAAACCACCCGGCAAAAGCGGCTCCTTCCGGAAGCTCATAACTCTTCTCAGGAGTGCCCAGCTGCCATCTGCCAGGATGTCCCGTGTTCTGGGAGAGAACCTCGGCGAAGTGGAGCATTACGATACCCGCGTTCAGCTTTGCGTGCTCTGGGGAGGTCATTTCATCCTCTAAAAGAACCAGAGATACCACATCGTGATCCAGAATGAAGCGGTAAGGCTGGCGGTTTAATACAGACGGGGAGCAGCAGGCTGCGATGAAAGCGCGGTACAGATCAGAATCCGGCTCCCAGTCGGCTAAATCAGATTTCTGTCCCCATGCTCCGCCGAATACAGCGTCCTCCAGATAGAGCTTCGGAGCAATCTGGCCGTTGCGCTGTTTCATGTGGACGGATGCCGGGCTCTTGATATCCAGACGGGTTCCGCCTTCCGGCTTTCCGTATCCAAAAGCGATCAGAGCCAGTGGCTCCAGTTCTGTGTCAAGGTGAAGGCGCTGCTTTAACAGAGCGGGATCTGTAATCGTAATCCAGCAGGAGTCCAGATCCAGCTCTGTCAGCTTCAGAACCATGTCTTCGCCCATATATCCGGCATTTTCCAGGGCGCCGTCTTCCTGTCCTGACAGAAGAAGCAGGTAAGAGGGAGCCTCTATCATGAAGCCAGAGTAGCCGGCTGTTCCGGACAGGTTTCCAGGATTTCCCTCCAGAACCTTCCACTCTGCCGGAAGTCCGGGAAGAAGGCGTTTGCACTGTCCGGCGTAATCCTTAATCTGGTTCAGCGTCTGGGCAGCGACCTTTTTATCTTTAAAGTCTCTCGTTGATTTGCGCTTAATGGCAAGCTCGTAGTATTTCATAGACACCATCCTTTCGTGCGACAATTCTCGATTGTCTGAATTAATTGTATAAAATCGCGGAAAAGGTGTCAAGTGATTTTATTGATACGCCTGCTGCGCCTGACGGGAAGAATCGAGTTTCCCATGTCTAGCTTGAAATGTGCCTGCATATACTGTACCAGCACAGCAAGGGGGTCATTTTATGGAAAATTTTAACGTATACAGCGACATTAAGGCCAGAACAGACGGGGAAATCTACATAGGCGTGGTGGGACCAGTGAGAACCGGGAAATCTACGTTTATCAAACGGTTTATGGAGCAGATGGTGCTTCCGGAGATGGAGGATGGCCATGCCAAGGAGCGGGCCAGAGACGAGCTGCCCCAGAGCGCGGCGGGAAAAACGATTATGACGACAGAACCGAAATTTATTCCAAAGGAGGCAGTGGAAATCCCATTGGGGGACGGAGTGGAGGCAAAAATACGCTTGATTGACTGCGTGGGATTTATGGTGGACGGTGCGGCGGGACATATTGAAAACGATACGGAGCGCCTTGTAAAAACGCCATGGTTTGACTATGAAATCCCATTTACACAGGCAGCGGAGCTGGGAACGAGGAAAGTGATTACCGATCACTCCACCATCGGCCTTGTGATCACGGCAGACGGTTCCTTTGGAGAGATTAAACGTCCAAGCTACATGGAAGCAGAGGAGAAAACGGTGAGGGAACTGAAAGCGCTGGGAAAGCCTTTCCTGATTCTTTTAAACTCCATGCGCCCCTATTCAGATGAGACAAAGGTCCTGGCTGGACAGATGGAGGAAAAATACGGCGTCCAGGTAATGCCCGTAAACTGCGAGCAGCTGAAAAAGGAGGATATCCGGCGCATTATGGAAACCGTGCTGACAGAGTTTCCGGTAGCAGAAATGGATTTCTTTATTCCTAAATGGCTGGAAATTCTTCCGCAGGAGCACTGGCTGAAAATACATGTGGTGCAGGCAGTGAAAGAGCTAATGAAGAAAATCAGCCGTATGAAGGACATTGGGGGAGAACTTCCAGTTCCTTCCGACGGCCCAATCCGGCGGATTAAGATCAGGGGAATGAAAATGGCGGACGGAAGCGTATCTGTGGATATCGAGGTGGACGACAGCTGCTATTACCAGATTTTAAGCGATTACACGGGAGTGGAGATCGGCGGAGAATATCAGCTGATGCAGACGCTGAAACGGCTGGCAGCTATGGAACGGGAATATGAAAAGGTGGGGGACGCTTTGAGCCAGGTGAGACTGAAAGGATATGGAGTGGTGACGCCGGACCGGTCAGAGATTGTCCTGGATGAGCCGCAGCTGATTCACCACGGAAATAAATACGGCGTCAAAATGAAAGCCCAGGCTCCGTCAATTAATCTGATTAAAGCCCACATAGAGACAGAAATTGCCCCCATTGTGGGAAGCGAGCAGCAGGCGGAGGATTTAATAGAATATATCAAAGCCAACGCCAAGGAGAGCGAGGACGGACTGTGGAACACCAACATTTTTGGAAAAAGCGTAGAGCAGATCGTGGGCGACGGAATCCAGGCAAAAATCTCCCAGATGACCGAAGACTGCCAGATGAAACTTCAGGACACCCTGCAGAAGATCATCAATGACAGCAGCGGCGGAATGATTTGCATAATCATTTAAGACTATGGTATAATGTACCACATCAGAAAGAAAACAAGCGTCTGCTGCGCAGACATTTGTTTTCTCTGATGTGGTATCGACAAAATGATTGAGCTGTCGAAGACAGCGCCGGATGTGCGGGGGCACAGCCGCATTTTGGAGACAGAACGAGTAAACCGTCTGCGAAGCAGACAGTGAGCACGAAGTGCGTGTTTACGAGTTAACAGGAAGCGTCTGCTGCGCAGACATTTGTTTTCTCTGATGTGGTATCGACAAAATGATTGAGCTGTCGAAGACAGCGCCGGATGTGCGGGGGCACAGCCGCATTTTGGAAAGGAGAGGGTTATATGAAGCTGATGTTCATTGGGGCGGCCCACGAGGTTACGGGAAGTTGCCATTATCTCGAGGCCTGCGGTCTTAAGATCCTGATTGACTGCGGAATGGAGCAGGGCTCTAACAAATATGAAAACGCAGAGCTGCCGGTCAGCTACGGGGACATTGACTATGTGCTTGTCACTCATTCCCACATTGACCATGTGGGGCTTCTGCCTCTTATTTTTGCGAGAGGCTTTTCCGGACAGGTTATGGCGTCCCGGGCCACCTGCGACCTCTGCAATATTATGCTGAAGGACTGCGCCCATATTCAGGAGTCGGAGGCAGAGTGGAAGAACAGAAAAGCCAAGAGAGCAGGACGGCCTCAGGAACCGCCTCTCTATACCATGGCAGATGCAGAAGGGGTGCTGAAACATTTCGTGCCGTGCAGCTACAATGAAATTATCCGTCTGGCGGATGGGGTGGAAATCCGGTTTACGGATGCAGGCCATCTTTTGGGCTCTGCCTTTATCGAAGTGTGGCTGACAGAGGACGGCTGTTCAAAGAAAATCGTATTTTCCGGCGATATTGGAAATCTCAATAAACCGCTGATCCGTAATCCGCAGTATATTGCCCAGGCAGATTATGTGGTGATGGAATCTACCTATGGAGACCGCTTTCACAAGCATTCGGCCGAGCATATCGAGGAGTTTGCCAGGGTGATCCAGGAAACTCTGGATCGAGGCGGCAACGTGGTGATTCCAGCCTTTGCCGTAGGCCGTACCCAGGAGGTGCTCTACTACATCCGCCGAATCAAGGAGGAGGGCCTTGTAACAGGCCACGGAGATTTTGAGGTGTATGTGGACAGCCCTCTGGCTGTGGAAGCTACCCAGGTATTTAAAAACAATATGTTGGACTGCTACAACGACGAGACCAAGGCCCTTGTAAAAAAGGGAGTAAATCCCATTTCCTTTAAAGGCCTGAAGCTTTCCGTCAGCAGCGAAGACTCGGTTGCCATTAACTTTGATGCAAAGCCTAAGGTTATTATTTCAGCTGCAGGCATGTGCGACGCCGGCCGTATCCGCCATCATCTGAAGCACAATCTCTGGAGACCGGAATGCACCATTCTGTTTGCCGGTTACCAGGCGGTGGGAACTCTCGGAAGAAGCATCATCGAGGGCAAGAAAGAGGTGAAGCTGTTCGGCGAGACTATTGATGTGGAGGCGCACATCGAGAAGATAGAGGGCATCAGCGGCCATGCGGATCAGGACGGCCTGATCCGTTTTATCACAAGCTTTATGGATAAGCCCAGGCAGGTGTTCGTCGCACACGGCGACGACGACGTCTGCGATTCTTTTGCTGGAAAGCTCAGCAAAGAGTATGGCATTTCTGCCTTTGCGCCTTTCAGCGGAACGGTCTATAATCTGGCAGAAGAAAAATTTGAGGTTATTACCAAGGGAATTCCGATCCGCCGCGAGGATGAAAAGGACGCTTCCAAGAGAGCCGGAGGAGTCTTCGCAAGACTTCTGGCAGCAGCGGACCGCCTCCGCAGAGTCGTTATGCATAACGAGGGAGGCGCTAATAAGGATCTGGCCAAGTTTGCCGATCAGATTAATTCCCTCTGCGATAAATGGGATCGGTAACAGAATACAGGATAGAAGGAGACAGACAGTTGAAAGTAGAGATTTACACAGACGGAGCAGCCCGGGGAAACCCAGACGGCCCAGGCGGTTTTGGAACGGTGCTTCATTATACAGATGGAAAGGGACAGCTCCATGTGAAGGAGCTTTCAGCCGGTTACAGGAGGACCACCAACAACAGGATGGAACTGATGGCGGCTATTGCAGGGCTGGAGGCGTTAAACCGCCCCTGCCAGGTGGAGCTGTACTCGGACTCCAAATATCTGGTAGACGCTTTTAACAAGCATTGGCTGGACGGCTGGATTAAGAAAGGCTGGAAGCGGGGGAAAAATGAACCGGTGAAAAATGTAGATCTGTGGAAACGCCTGCTGGAAGCTGTAAAGCCTCATCAGATTGTATTTATCTGGGTCAAGGGCCATAATGGACACCCGGAAAACGAGCGCTGTGATTTTCTGGCTACATCTGCGGCAGATGGAGATAACCTGCTGGAGGATCCGGGAGTTTTATAGCTTCAACTTCTGACAAAAACAGGAAAATATTAAGGTTCCCTTACAAAATATTACGTCTTTCTTCTGCCGCTTTCTTTTCGCGGAAAAGTATGGTATGTTATTGATATGATATTGAATGTATCAGAAATATACTAAAGGATGGGTCAGTTTGAAAAAGAGGGAATTTATTGCCGCCATATGTTTTATCTGCATATTTGGAATGCTGGTGACGGTTCAGGTGAAGCGTTTTGTATCCAGCCCTTCCCAGAGAGCAGACGTGCAGGAGTATACGGCGTCAAAGGAGTATGAACTGAAAAGAACAGATCAGACGGGGCCTGTCCTGAAAGATGGGGCAGAGGCGGCTGGCATACGGGAAGAAGCAGGAGCAGAGCAGGAACAGGACGGCTCTAATACCTCCCCCCGTATCGAGCCGGAATACCCTGAGGGCAGAGCGCGCGGGAGGGCTGCCTCCGGCAGGGAGGCGGCTGCTGTACCAGAACCGGAGGAACTGAAAGAGGAGGCGTCAGACACTTCTTCTCCGAAGAATGTTTCTCCCAGTGAATCTGCCTTGGCAGAGAGCGCAGCAGAAGCAGACCCTCTGGAAGACAGCGGGACGGCCAAGACAGCTGCGGACGATACGGGAAACGAAACCTTAAAGGCCGCCGGCGGGACGGTGCAAAGCCGTGGGGCGGCTGCGGCAGAGACAGCGCCAGATACGCCTGCTCCTGCGCAGGAACTTCAGCGATCCAGCCGTGGGGCGGCTTCCGCCGATTTGATTTCTCCGGCTTCAGAGACAACGGCTGTGTCAGAGACAGCAGCTGAAAAGGAAGAGCAGGCCACTGCCCAGGCGTATCAGAGAGAGCTTGACAGCGCGGCGGCTTCTATTAAAAAGCTGAAAAGCGCTGAAACGGACACCAGTACCTGGTCTTATCTGAATCTGGCGGATTATGAGCTGAAGCTGTGGGACGATCTGCTGAACCGGATTTATCAGGATATTATCGAGCATATGGACGAGACGGAGGCTGAAGAACTCAGAAAAGAGGAAAAGGCGTGGATTAAAAAACGCGACGCAGACGCCAAGAAGGTGTCCTCCCGCTACAGCGGAGGAACGCTGGAAGGACTGGAACACACCGCTTCCCTGGCGAAATCCACAAAGGAACGGGCCTACGAGCTGCTGGAGGATTACGGCAGCTATCTGCCTCAGGAGGAGGTTTCCGGGGAATCCGGAGAAAAATAGAATAAGCAGACAGAAAAAGGCGGAGATTTTCTTCGCCTTTTCCCGGTCAAAAACCTTGAAAATCGCATATTCCTGTGATAGGATATACGAATGAATAAAAATATTACTTACTTTATGTAAGGCAGGAGGAAACAACGTGGAAAAATACGGTGTAAACGAACTGAGAAAGATGTTCCTGGAATTTTTTGAGAGCAAGGGACATCTGGCGATGAAGAGCTTTTCTCTGGTTCCGCATAATGATAACAGCTTGCTGCTCATTAATTCCGGTATGGCTCCTTTAAAGCCGTACTTTACAGGCCAGGAAATTCCGCCGAGAAATCGCGTGACCACATGTCAGAAATGTATCCGTACCGGCGATATTGAGAATATCGGAAAGACAGCCCGCCACGGCACATTTTTTGAGATGCTTGGAAACTTCTCCTTTGGAGATTATTTCAAAACAGAAGCGATCCACTGGTCCTGGGAGTTCTTAACAGAGGTAGTGGGTCTGGATCCGGATCGTCTCTATCCGTCTATTTTCCAGGACGACGACGAGGCGTTCGAGATCTGGAACAAGGAGATGGGAATTCCGGCAGAGCGTATTTTCCGTTTCGGAAGAGAGGATAACTTCTGGGAGCACGGCGCAGGCCCCTGCGGTCCCTGTTCTGAGATTTACTATGACCGCGGCGAGAAATATGGCTGCGGAAAGCCGGGATGTACAGTAGGCTGCGAGTGCGACCGCTACATCGAGGTGTGGAACAACGTGTTCTCCCAGTTTAATAACGACGGACACGGAAATTACACAGAGCTGGAACACAAAAATATCGATACGGGCATGGGCCTGGAGCGTCTGGCTGTTATTGTGCAGGATGTGGATTCTCTTTTCACAATTGACACGAACAAGGCTCTTCTTGACCGTGTATGCGCTCTGGCAGGAAAGGAATACCAGAAGGATCACGACACAGACGTATCTCTTCGTATCGTGACAGATCATATCAAGTCCTGTACGTTCATGATCTCCGACGGCATCATGCCTTCCAACGAGGGACGGGGATACGTGCTCAGAAGACTGTTAAGACGTGCTGCCCGCCACGGCAGAAAGCTGGGTATCGAGGGCAAGTTCCTGGCAGAGCTCTGCAAGACTGTCATCGAGCTTTCCAAGGACGGATATCCAGAGTTAGACGAGAAGAAGTCCATGATTTTCAAGGTTCTCACAGAGGAAGAGGACAAGTTCAACAAGGCCATTGACCAGGGACTTTCCATCCTGGGCGAGATGGAGGCCGAGATGGCAGAGAAGGGCGAGAAGGTACTCTCCGGCGAGAATGCGTTTATGCTCTACGATACTTACGGCTTCCCGGTTGACCTGACCAAGGAGATTCTGGAGGAGAAGAATCTTTCTGTAGACGAGGACGGTTTCGCCGCCTGCATGAAAAAGCAGAAAGAGACAGCCAGAGCGGCCAGAAAGACGACCAACTACATGGGAGCCGATGTGACCGTTTACCAGTCCATCGATCCGTCTGTCACCACAGAGTTCGTAGGTTACGACAGACTGACTCACCAGTCTGAGATTACGGTTCTCACTACAGAGGACGAGCTGGCAGAGGCCCTCACAGACGGCCAGAACGGAACGATTATCGTAAAGGAAACTCCTTTCTACGCTACCATGGGCGGCCAGCAGGCAGATATCGGCGTGATCCGCACAGAGGGCGGCGAGTTCCAGGTAAAGGATACCATTAAGCTTCAGGGCGGCAAGGTGGGCCATGTGGGAACTGTCACAAAGGGCATGTTCAAGGTCGGAGATCAGGTGACTCTCGAGGTAAATAAGGAAAACCGCGAGCTGACAGGCAGAAACCACTCTGCTACCCACCTGCTTCACAAAGCTCTGCGCACGGTTCTGGGAACGCATGTAGAGCAGGCTGGTTCCCTTGTGACAAGCGACAGACTCCGCTTTGACTTTACCCATTTCTCTGCCATGACTCCAGAGGAGATTGCAAAGGTAGAGAAGATGGTAAACGATGAGATCGCTGCGTCTCTTCCGGTTGTGACAGACATTATGAGTCTGGAAGAGGCCAAGAAGACAGGAGCTATGGCGCTCTTTGGCGAGAAGTACGGCGACAGTGTCCGCGTAGTAAAGATGGGAGATTTCTCCACAGAGCTCTGCGGCGGAACCCATGTTCCGAATACCAGCACGATTTCTTCCTTCAAGATCATTTCCGAGGCCGGAATTGCAGCAGGCGTGAGACGTATCGAGGCTCTTACCAGCACAGGTCTCATGAACTACTACCACGAGATGGAGGAGGAGTTCCACGAGGCTGCCAAGCTTGTGAAGACAACTCCGGCTGCCCTGCACGATAAGCTTCAGGCTATGCTGGACGAGATCAAGGCGCTTCATTCTGAGAACGAGAAGTTAAAGAGCAAGCTGGCCAACGATTCTCTGGGCGACGTAATGAACCAGGTAAAAGAAGTAAACGGCGTGAAATTCCTGGCCGCTAAGGTAGACGGCGTGGATATGAACGGTCTGAGAAACCTGGGCGACCAGTTAAAAGAGAAGCTGGGCGAGGGCGTAGTTCTCATTGCCTCTGTACAGGACGGCAAGGTAAACCTGATGGCTTCCGCAACAGACGAGGCTCAGAAGAAGGGCGCCCATGCAGGAAACCTGCTCAAGGCGATTGCTTCCTTAGTTGGCGGCGGCGGCGGCGGACGTCCGAACATGGCCCAGGCCGGCGGAAAGAATCCGGCGGGAGTGGAGGAAGCTCTGAAGAAGGCAGAAGAGGTCATCGCTTCCCAGATTCAGTAAACGGTTTGGAACAGAAGACCGACGAAAAAAATAAAAAAAATTCAAAAAACATAAAAATCCTGTTGACGAATATGGGATTTGTGGTATAATCATAACAGTGCTAAAAAAATGCCCAAACAGTTGTATTAATATGCACTTATTACACAACTGAAGGGAGGTTAGGTGTGAGCTATGTCAAATGTAATCGTTAAAGATAACGAAAGTTTAGACAGCGCTTTACGCAGATTCAAAAGAAACTGTGCAAAGGCTGGTATTCAGCAGGAGATTCGCAAGAGAGAGCATTACGAGAAACCAAGCGTTAGACGTAAGAAGAAATCTGAAGCTGCTAGAAAACGCAAATACAATTAATCAAGACAAAATCCCTGGCTTTAAAAGCCAGGGATTTTTTGTGGTGGTGCGCCAGTCTCCACCTTGCGAATGAGGGAAAATTTTTGATGATTTTTGTCTTGCGAACAAGGAAAACTTTTTGATGATTTTTGTCCTATGAACGAGGAAAAATTTTCGGTGACTTTGCTGGAACAAGAAAATTTTTCCCTCGTTCATTTTTAACAGATGCTTTTTACGGTCCAGGCATAAGCTGCCTGGCTTTTTTCATATATTGAGTATGAGAATGAGGAGAGGCGGCGCTTGCTTGTTCGACAGACAGAAAAGAGCGGTTGTGTCGGCCCTCAATCTTCCGGAAGACGTAATGCTGGGGGATATGTTTCTGAGCTTTACGGGAAACAGAGGCGTTCTGATAGAAAATTACAGGAGTATTATTCTCTACACAGATACGGCGCTGCGGCTTCAGGGAAAAAACGGCCGTTTAACGATAGAGGGAACATGTTTGACGATCCGCTATTATGACAAGGAACAGCTTTTTCTGTCAGGGCTGATCCGCTCTGCAGTATTCGAGCCGCTTTAAGGAGGAGAACATGAACCGGTTCAGACATGCGCTTACGGGAATGGTGAGGGTAAGGCTTACGGGCTGTTCGCCGGAACGGTTTTTCAACCTCTGCGGCCAGGGAGACGTTGAAATATGGAATATTTCCTGTGCAGATCATGAATATGAATGCTGCATGACGGTTCAGGGCTTTTTCGCCTGCCGCCCTCTGGCAAAAAAAGCTGGAATTCGCCTGAAACTGCTGAAAAAGAGGGGGCTGCCCTTCTTTTTTTACAGAAACAGAAAGCGGAAGCTGTGGGCTGCCGGCTTTTTTTCTTTTTTCATGATTCTGTATCTCTGCTCGCTGTTTATCTGGGATATCGAATTTCAGGGGAATCTGCGCCACTCGGACCAGGAACTTTTAAATTTTCTGAAGACAGAGGAGATTTCCTGCGGAGTGCGAAAGGGCGGGATTGACTGTGAAGAGCTGGAAGGCAGGATCCGAAGCCGGTATCCGGACGTTACCTGGGTTTCGGCCAGAGTGAAGGGAACCAGGCTGTACGTCCACATTAAGGAAAATGACGTGGTGCTGACGGTTCCTGAAAAGGATCAAACGCCTGCTGATCTGGCGGCAGCTGAGAACGGAACGATTGTTTCCATGGTCGTCAGAAGCGGTATCCCTATGGTGCGTCCGGGGGATACGGTAGAAAAGGGGCAGGTGTTAGTCAGCGGGACGATTCCCATTACGGACGACGGAGGAACGGTCGTATCAGAGTACACAGTCAGAGCAGACGCAGATATTGTGGGAAGACACAGAAAGGTGGAAAAAACGAAGGTTCCCCTGTGGCATGAGGAAAAGATTCCAACAGGCAGAGAGCGGAAAGGAATTTTCTTTCAGATATTTGGAAAAACCTTTGTCCTGCTGCCGCCGGATTTCAAGGGGAGGGAGTGGATTTATGCGGCAGAGACGAGACAGGCTCATATTACAGAGACCTTCTGCCTGCCTTTTTTCTATGGGACGGTCAGAGCGGAGGAATATGTGTCCTGTTTTATGAATTATACAGAAAACGAGCTTTCCGCCATGGCAGAGGAATACAGAAGACAGACCGAGGCAAAATTAATAGAAAAGGGGGTACAAATTATAGAAAATAATGTTACAATACTAGATAATGATTCTGCCTGCCAGTTTCAGCTGGAGATGACGGTGGAGGAGCCCTTTGGCCGCCTGGTTCCTGTGGAGGAAAGGAAGCGTCCAGAGGGGGAAGGAGACTAACAGCAAAGATGAGCGTAATAGAGACTATAATCGACATACCGATGGAGCACGAGAGGAACGTCTGCGGACAGTTTGACGCGTACCTGAAAAAAATCGAGCGCACGCTCCACGTGACGATGATTGCCAGAGACGGGGCGCTTAAAATCATTGGTCCGGAGCACGCTATCCGGCAGGCGAAAAGCGTATTTAACAACCTGATTGAGCTTTCCAAACGGGGGAATACCATCACAGAACAGAATGTGGACTATGCAATTTCCCTGTCCTTTACAGAAAATGACGATAAAATTCTGGAGATAGACAAAGACATTATCTGCCGCACAGTAACCGGAAAGCCGGTGAAGCCCAAAACTCTGGGACAGAAGCAGTATGTGGATGCCATCAGAAAGAAGATGATCGTATTCGGCATCGGCCCGGCTGGAACGGGAAAGACGTACCTGGCTATGGCCATGGCCATTCAGGCCTTTAAAAACGGGGAGGTGGGCAGAATTATCCTGACCCGCCCTGCCATTGAGGCGGGAGAGCGGCTGGGCTTTCTGCCGGGAGATCTGCAGAGCAAAATAGACCCCTATTTAAGACCTCTGTACGACGCGCTGTACCAGATTATGGGGGCGGAGAGCTATCTGCACAACTCCGAGAAGGGCCTGATCGAGGTGGCGCCTCTGGCCTACATGAGAGGGCGCACCCTGGACAACGCTTTTATTATTCTGGATGAGGCCCAGAATACGACGCCGGCTCAGATGAAGATGTTCCTGACGCGAATCGGCTTCGGTTCCAAGGTGATCGTTACGGGAGACCAGTCCCAGAAGGATCTGCCGGCAGGAGCGGCGTCAGGACTTGACACGGCCATCCGGGTTTTGAAAAAGCTTGACGATATCAGCTTCTGCTATCTGACCAGCTCGGACGTGGTGCGCCACCCGCTGGTACAGAAGATTGTGGAGGCCTACGAGGATTACGAGAAGAAGAGCGCTCAGACGCAGAAGCAAATACAGACGAAAAAGAGGAACAGACATGACGATTAATATTGAATACGAGGCAGAGAAAAAGCTGGATCTTCCCTATGAGGAGATCATCAGAGAGGTTGTGACGGCCGCTCTGGATTACGAGAAATGTCCCTATGAGGCGGAAGTAAATGTGCTTCTCACAGACGATCAGGAGATCCACCGGATCAACCAGGAATTCCGCGGCATCGACCGTGCCACGGACGTGCTCTCATTTCCTATGGGAGACTATGAGACGCCTTCTGATTTTGAGCGTCTGGAGGAGGTGGCGGAGGATTATTTTAACCTGGAGACAGGAGAGCTTCTGCTGGGAGATATTGTTATTTCTGTGGACAAGGTGGAGGAACAGGCGGAAAAATACGGCCATTCCCAGGCCAGAGAGCTGGCGTTTTTGACAGCTCACAGTATGCTCCACTTATGTGGATATGACCACATGGAAGAGGACGAGCGTCTGGTGATGGAGAAGAAGCAGGAAGAAATTTTAAGCCTTAAAGGCTACACCAGATAGGCGGTTCTCTATGAATGGAAGAATGAGACGAAGAGGGACGGGAAGGCGGCAGCCGGAGCGGAGAGTGATTACTCTTGCGGATCTTCAGGATGCTTTTGACACCGCTCCTCCATCAGAACGTCCGTCTGCGCCTCCTTTTAAGACTTCCGAGCACCAGCCGGACAGACGGGGAGAACCGAAGAGAGAGCGGACTGTATCTGCAGCGCCGGCCAGAAAAGAAGACAGGCGGCAGGAGGCTTCTGCCGGGAAGAGGCCGGAACAAAGGAAGCCTAAAAGGCAGACGGTACAGGAACCGGCAAAAACCAAACGGAAAAAGACCGGGAATTTTGTGATTCAGGGAACGATCCTTGCCGTGGCCGGCATTATTGTGCGGCTGATTGGGCTGATGTACCGGATCCCCATGACAAATATCATCGGGGACGAGGGCATGGGATACTATTCCACTGCCTTTAATGTGTACAACATTGTCCTGATTCTCTCCTCCTACAGCCTTCCTCTGGCCGTCTCCAAGATGGTTTCGGCAAGGCTGGCCAGAGGAGAGTTCAGAAACGCCTCCCGGGTGCTCTGGGCGGCTCTGGTGTACGCTACCATAGCCGGAGGGCTGGCCTGCGCTCTGGTCTGGCATTTCGGCGATTTTTTTGCGGACAAGGTGTTTATGACTCCGTTCTGCGTATACGCCTTAAAGACGTTAGCCCCCACCATCTGGATGATGGCCTATCTGGGCGTGCTGAGGGGCTATTTCCAGGGCCACGGAACGATGGTTCCCACCGCCTTTTCCCAGATTTTTGAGCAGGTAGTGAACGCGGTAATCAGCGTGACAGCGGCAGGCCTTTTGTTTAAGGTGGGACTGGATTCCAACCGCGTTTTCGAGACTACAGGATATCCGGAGGCCTTCGGAGCAGCCGGAGGCACCATCGGAACAGGAGCGGGCGCTCTGACTGCGCTCCTCTTCATGCTGTTTTTATTTGCTGTCTACCGTCCGGTGATGAGAAAGCGCGCCAGAAAGGACAGAAAGGGAAGGAAAGAGTCCTACGGCCATATTTCCAGATCCTTCGCCCTGACGGTTCTGCCGGTTATTTTAAGCTCTGCCGTCTATAACATCAACGCAGTTCTGGACAACAGCATTATGGCTTATGGAATGGGCGCTCTGGGCCAGGGAGAGGAATTCCTGGCGCTCTGGGGCATTTACAACAATAAATATCTGCTTCTGGTTCATGTGCCGTTAGCCATGGCCAACGCCCTGTCCTCCTCTCTGATTCCGTCCCTGGCGGCGGCTGTGGCGAAAAAGGAGAGGCAGGAGGCAAAAAGAAAAACAGGGATGGCGATCCGGTTTTCCATGGTAATTGCCATTCCGGCCGCTGTGGGACTGACGGTTCTGGCGGAACCGGTGACTCGTCTTCTCTTCCACAGCGGGGATACGGCGTCGGCGGTCCAGATGATGGTCTGCGGCTCCTCAGCCATTGTGTTTTTATCTCTGTCCACAGTGACGAACGCGATTTTACAGGGGCTGAGCCACATGAATATTCCGGTCCGGAACGCGGCAGCAGCCCTGATTCTTCATGTGGCGGCTCTGTACGTGATGCTCATGGGACTTCACTGGGGAATTTACAGCGTGCTGTACGCCAATATTCTGTTTGCGGCCATTATCTGCCTGTTAAATGGGCTGGCGATTCGAAAGCATCTGCGATACAGACAGGAGATAAAGAGAACCTTCCTGATCCCTGCTCTGGCGGCGGCAGTGATGGGAGCGGCAGCCTACGGAAGCTACCAGGGCCTGCTTCTGCTCCTTAAAAACAGCGCGGCAGCCACGATTCTGGCAGTGTGCGTCGGAGGGGTTGTCTACGGCTGTCTGCTTTTAAAGCTTGGCGGCGTGGAACAGTCAGAGCTTCGCTCCATGCCGGGCGGCACAAAGGTCATTGCCCTTGGACGAAAATTCCATCTTTTTTAAAAATGTGTTTAAAAAGTTCCCTCCTGACGGATACTACCGGTAAGGAGGGAATTTTTTCATGGGACAATATAACAACAGGAGCAAAACGCTTTGGTTTTTTGCAGGCGCATCTGTTTTTCTTGCAGGCATGGCGGCGCTGGTTCTGATGTTTTCAGGAATCGGAAACAGGGAGAAGCCCTTTTCACAGGAAGGTTCCCAGGCGGAGAGCGAAAAGAAAGAGAACCTGGCAGAGAGTCTAAAAGGGCAGAAGGCGGACAGAGAAGACGTTCCTGAAGAAAGCAGCGGAGAGGCAGGACGGGAAATAGATGGAAAAGGGAATCAGAAAGAGGAGCTTCCGGCTGGAATTCCAGGAGAGCAGGTGGAGGCCCAGGAGGAGAGCTACTGCCTTGTATCGGAAAATGGCTTTTTGCTCGTCTTTGCAAAGGACAGAAGCTCTATCTGCCTGGATACCCACATGCCGCTGGCGGAATTTCCTCTTGCAGAGCAGGAACGGCTCCTGGACGGCGTGTGGTTTTCTTCCATGATGGAGGTATTTCACTATCTGGAGTCCTACACCAGCTAAATTTTAAATTGCACTTTTTTTTCTGTTCATGTATACTAGCGTCAGTGATATGCCGGCGCGAAGGCTGCGCCGGCAGAGAGAATTACAGCGTAAAAAGCTGGATACAGACAGGAGAATTTACATGTCAAAACGTGTGATTGTGATAGGAGGCGGAGCTTCTGGCATGACGGCGGCAATTTTTGCAGCCAGACAGGGCGCTGCAGTGACGCTTTTGGAGCATATGGACCGGGTGGGAAAGAAAATTTTATCCACAGGCAATGGAAAGTGCAATCTGACGAACCGGCGTATGGATGCATCATGCTATCGAAGCAGTGCGCCTGGGTTTTCCATGGAGGTCTTAGGCCGGTTTGGAGAGCCGGAGACAGAGGCCTTTTTTGAGGAACTGGGGATTGTTCTAAAAGACAGGAATGGTTATCTTTACCCGGCTTCCGGCCAGGCGTCCTCAGTTCTGGACGCGCTTCGTGAGGAATTATCCCGGCTGGGCGTCAATATAGTGACAGAATGCGGCGAAGCAGAGGTGGCTGCGCCTGGCTCTGGAAAAGGGGGAAATCAGGAGTGGACGGTTCTGTGCAAAAAAGGGCGTTTTTGCTCGGACGCTCTGATCCTGGCAGCAGGTTCCAAGGCCGCCCCTTCCACAGGCTCCGATGGAAGCGGCTACGATTTGGCGAAAAGGCTGGGACACAGGATTATCCGTCCCCTTCCCGCTCTGGTGCAGCTGCGGTGCCGGGAAAAGTTTTTTAAGCAGATTTCCGGCGTCAGGGCAGACGCCTGTGTCAGCATCTGGGCAGATGGGGAGAGGCTGGCTTACGATCAGGGAGAGTTGCAGCTGACGGACTACGGCATTTCCGGCATTCCTGTGTTTCAGGTGAGCCGTTTTGCCTCTGTGGCCCTGTCCCGTGGAGCGCAGGTGAAGGCTGAGATTGATTTTTACCCAGAGCTTGACCGGAAGGAGCTGGGACGTTTCCTCAGGGAGCGCAGACAGCTGCTTGGAGATCGGAACGCAGACAGCTTTTTAACCGGATGGTTTAATAAGAAACTGGCTCTTTTGTTCCTCCGCCTGGCGGGAATCTCTCCGGACAGGAACGTATCCAGCCTGACGGAGACGCAGCTGTCTGAGCTGGGCAGGCGGATCAAGCAGTTTGAGACGGAAATTGTGGAGACAAATCCGTTTGCGAACGCCCAGATCTGCTGCGGCGGCGTGGATGTGAGAGAGGTGAATCCTCACACAATGGAATCAAAAAAGAGAAAGGGCCTTTATCTGGCTGGAGAGCTGTTGGATGTGGACGGCATCTGCGGAGGCTACAACCTGCAGTGGGCCTGGAGCACTGGAGCCCTGGCAGGCATTCATGGAGGAAGATAGAGCATGATACGAATCAACCAGCTGAAGCTTCCTGTGGATCACGGGAAGCAGGATTTATTGAAAAAAGCGGCGAAGCTTTTAAAAATTCCCCAGGAGAGAATCAGGAAGCTGACCATCAGGCGCCAGTCCATAGACGCCAGAAAAAAGGGAGAGCTGCTGTACATATATGCGGTGGACGTTCAGATAGACGGAAGCGAGGCTTCTGTGGCAAAACGGGCGAAAAGCCCCAATATTCTCACCGTGCAGGAAAAGAAATACCAGTTTCCCGGACCTGAGGCCGGTGCAGAGCGCCTTTCTGACAGGCCTGTGATCATAGGCTTTGGTCCTGCGGGACTTTTCTGCGGCCTGATGCTTGCGAGGGCAGGCTTTCGGCCTGTCATTTTAGAGCGGGGCGCAGATGTGGACACGAGAACAAAAGAGGTGAAACGGTTCTGGGAGGAGGGAACTTTAAATCCTGAATCCAACGTCCAGTTTGGGGAAGGAGGAGCCGGAACCTTTTCCGACGGAAAGCTCAATACTCTGGTCAAGGACGTTTCCGGCAGAAATACAGAGGTGCTGAGAATCCTTACAGAGGCGGGGGCCGACGAGTCCATTCTCTATTCCAGCAAGCCCCACGTGGGGACGGACGTTTTAAGCCGCGTCGTTAAGCGCCTGAGAGAGGAGATCATTTCTCTGGGAGGAGAAGTGCGCTTTCTCACCAGGGCAGCAGATCTGATTGTTCAGGACGGAGCGGTAACGGCTGTGAAGACAGGACACCCGGAGCGGGGGGAGGAGATGATTCCCGCGAGGGCTGTGGTTCTGGCTGTGGGGCACAGCGCCAGGGACACCTTCCAAACTCTGTTTGAGAAGGGGATTTCCATGGAAGCCAAGGCCTTTGCAGTGGGCCTTCGAATTCAGCATCCCCAGAAGCAGATCAACCTGTCCCAGTACGGGATGGAGGATCCAGGAACGCTTGGGGCCGCTCCCTACAAGGTGACCCGGCAGACGTCCAACGGCAGAGGCGTCTACTCCTTCTGTATGTGTCCCGGCGGCTATGTGGTCAACGCCTCCTCGGAGCCGGGACGTCTGGCAGTAAACGGTATGAGCAACCACGCCAGAGAGGGAATAAACGCCAACAGCGCCTTAATTGTAACGGTGACGCCGGAGGATTTTCCGGAAATGACAGCCATGGGAGGCATTACCTTCCAGAGACGTCTGGAGGAGGCGGCTTACCGGGCGGGAGCCGGCAGGATTCCCGTCCAGCTGTACGGAGATTTCAAAGCCGGAGAAATAAGCAGGCAGTTTGGGGACGTGGAACCGGCTTTCTGCGGGAAGACGGCCTTTGCCGACTTAAACCAGGTGCTTCCGGAAGCTCTCTGTCTCTCACTGAAAGAGGGAATTGAGGCTTTCGGAGGCATGATCCGGGGCTTTGACCGCCGCGACGCCATTCTGGCAGGGGTGGAGAGCCGTACCTCCTCGCCTCTTCGCATTGGCAGGGGAGAAACCATGGAGAGCAGCGTGAAGGGACTCTATCCATGCGGAGAGGGAGCCGGGTACGCAGGGGGAATCACCTCCGCCGCCATGGACGGAATTAAGATCGCAGAGGCCATCGCAAAACGGTTTCAGCCGTCTTACAGGGAGTAAGCAGACGAGGAGAAGCAGAGAGGGGAAAGCAGAGAGAGGAAGCGCAGATATGGTAAAAGAGAGAGAAGCATTAAAAAATAAGAAACGAATCGTCATCAAGATAGGTTCCTCATCCTTAACCCATCCGGAGACGGGGGATCTGAACATGAGAAAGTTCGAGAAGCTGGTCCGCATTATCAGCGATCTGCGGGGAGAGGGACGGGAAGTGGTTCTGGTATCCTCAGGCGCGATTGCGGCAGGCCGTCAGGCGCTGGGCTTTACGGAACGGCCAAAGGAGATTGCCCAGAAGCAGGCCTTTGCGGCTGTAGGCCAGGCCAGGCTGATGATGGTGTACCAGAAGCTGTTTGCCGAATATAATCAGACGGCGGCTCAGATTCTTATGACCAAGAACACCATGATCAACAAGGAGTCAAGATTTAACGCCAGAAATACCTTTGACGAGCTTTTAAAGCTGGGAACGGTGCCTATTGTCAATGAAAACGACACGGTGTCCACCTATGAGATCCAGTTCGGAGACAATGACCGCCTGTCGGCCCTGGTAGCCGCTCTCATCGGCGCGGACGTGCTGATGCTGATGTCTGACATTGACGGTATGTATACGGATGATCCAAATAAAAATCCAGACGCCGAGATGATTCCTCTGGTGCGGGAGCTGACGCCGGAGCTTTTAGCCATGGGCAAGGACACAGGCAGCAGCGTGGGAACGGGAGGCATGTCGGCCAAGCTGGTGGCAGCCCAGATTGCCACGGGAAGCGGATCCGATATGGTTATCGCCAATGCTGCTGACTTAGACGTGATCTATGAGATTCTAAACGGAGAAGAAAAAGGTACCTTATTTGTAGAGAACCGTGATGAACAGTTCCATCTGAGCGACTACCTGGAAAAGCCGCAGACAGGAAAATAGAGAAAAAACAGAAAATAGAGAAAAATTAGAAAACAGAGAAAATCAGGAGGACAGATACTGTGAAACAGGAAAAGATAGACAGAATTAACGAGCTTTACCATAAAAGCCAGGCCGTAGGGCTGACAGAGGCGGAGAAAGAGGAGCAGGCTGCTTTAAGAAAGGAATATATTGAGTCCATCCGCCAGAATATGCGGGGAACTTTAAACAGCATCCGGATTAAAGAAAAGGACGGAAGCATTACGGATCTGGGACAGAAGTACGGAAACGTGGGAACCCGCAGACATTAGGGCGCCTGAACCGTCAGGAAGGCGCAGGGAGGCGGATATGAAAGAAAAAGCTGGAAGGCCGGCAGAGGAGAAGGAAGAGCTGAGACAGAAAGTAAAGAGACTGCGGAGACAGCTGACGGAGAAGGAACGCCTTTTCTGGGACCGAAAGCTGGCAGAACAGATTCTTTTTCTGGGCAGATGGAAGCCGGGAGACTGCGTTTACTGCTACATAAGCGTCAGAAACGAGGCGGGGACCAAAGCGCTCATTCAGGAGCTCTGGAACAGGAAGATTCAGGTGGCTGTTCCGAGAGTCCAGGGGAAAGAGATGGATTTTTACTATATTTCCAAAATGGAGGATCTGGAACCTGGAGCCATGGGAATCCCGGAGCCGAGAGAAGGATGCAGAAAGGCCGCAGAGCCGGGCGCGCCTGTCATTGTGCCGGGAGTGGCCTTTGGGCAGGATTTTTCCAGGCTTGGCTACGGAGGCGGTTATTACGACCGCTTTTTTGAGCGGGAGCCGGATCACCGGAAGATAGGGATATGCTATGAATTTCAGATGGAAACAGCGCTTCCGTCAGAGGATTTTGATGTAAAAATGGATGTGATTGCCACACCGGACAGATGCCTGGCAAGAGAGGAGAACGAATATGCTTAGAGAAATTGGAGAGAGAGCAAAAAAAGCGGCCAGAAAGCTTAACAGCCTGGGCTCTGAGGAGAAGAACCGGGGACTGCGGGCAGCGGCCAAGGCTCTGCTTGACGGAGAGGCCGGGATCCTGGCGGCCAACCAGGACGATGTGATTTTTGCCGCGGAAAACGGTATGAGCCAGGGCCTTATTGACCGCCTGGAATTAAATCCGGACAGAATTCAGGCCATGGCAGAGGGGCTTTTGCAGATCGCGGCTTTAGAGGATCCGGTGGGAGAGGTGATTTCCATGAAGCCCCGTCCAAACGGCCTTTTAATCGGTCAGAAGAGAGTTCCCTTAGGCGTGGTTGGAATCATCTACGAGGCCAGGCCAAACGTAACCGCCGATGCCTTTGGGCTTTGCTTTAAATCAGGCAATGCCGTCATTTTAAAGGGAGGAAAGGACGCCCTGCGATCCAATGAAGCCATCGTATCATGCCTGAGAAAGGGCCTTTCAGACGCAGGTCTTTTAGAGGATGCCGTCTGCCTGATCACCGATACGGACCGGGAGACCACAAGACAGTTTATGCGCCTTAACGAGTATGTGGATGTGCTGATTCCGAGAGGAGGAGCCGGACTCATAAGAACTGTGGTGGAGAACAGTACCATTCCGGTGATTGAGACAGGGACGGGAAACTGTCATATTTATGTGGATGAGGGCGCGGATCTGGATATGGCTGCGGAGATTATTTTTAATGCGAAAACCCAGCGGATCGGAGTCTGCAATGCCTGCGAATCCCTGCTGGTCCACAAAAATTCGGCGTCCCTGCTGCTTCCAAAACTGAAAGAGCGGCTGGACGAAAAAAACGTGGAGATCAGGGCGGATGAAAGGGCCAGGGCCATTGTGCCGCAGTTTCAGGAGGCGTCAGAGGAGGACTGGGGAACCGAGTATCTGGATTACATTCTCTCTCTGAAGCTGGTGGATTCCCTGGATGAAGCCATCGACCATATTAATACCTATAATACCGGACACTCGGAGGCCATTATTACAAGAGATTACGAACATGCCCAGAGGTTCTTAAACGAGGTGGACGCAGCGGCTGTCTATGTGAACGCCTCCACCCGCTTTACAGACGGCTTCGAGTTCGGCTTTGGAGGGGAGATAGGAATCAGCACCCAGAAGCTTCACGCCAGAGGCCCCATGGGACTCAAGGAACTGACAACGACGAAATATATCATCTATGGAAACGGTCAGGTGAGAAAGTAATTTGTTAAAATTCTGTAAGAAATTAACAGGCGTTTTACTATTTCCATTAACAGGCATTTATGCTATAATCTGTAGATGTCAGCCGCCTGCAGGGCGGTTTTCCCGGAAAAGGGAAGTAAGCTTAACGGATAACGTCAGCGCGCGCTGACGCTCAGAAAGGACCTGATCAATGGATTTAAAGACTATTACATATACAGAAATCTGGAACAAAGCCCCGTCTGCCGAGCCTGAGAGGCAGGAATACTTTATGGATCTGTGCCGCCGGGCGGTGGAGGCCTGGAAGCAGCAGGAGCAGAAGACGGCGGTGACCTTCCACATTGAAACGTTTGGATGCCAGATGAACGCCCATGACTCGGAAAAGCTGGAGGGCATTCTCCTGGCAGCCGGTTTTGAACATACGGATACAGAGGAGGCCGATCTGGTGCTCTACAACACCTGCACAGTCAGGGAGAACGCCAATCAGAGAGTGTACGGCCGTCTGGGCTATTTAAACAGCCTGAAGAAGAAAAATCCCCGGATGCTCATCGGCCTGTGCGGCTGCATGATGCAGGAGGATCAGGTGGTAGAGAAGATCAAGAAGACCTACCGCTTTGTGGATGTTATTTTCGGAACCCACAATATTTACAAGCTGGCAGAGCTTTTATATGCCAGATTTGAGACGGGCAGGATGGTGATTGACATCTGGAAGGATACGGATAAAATCGTGGAGGATCTGCCCAGCGAGAGAAAATATCCTTTTAAATCAGGCGTCAATATTATGTTCGGCTGCAATAATTTCTGCAGCTACTGCATCGTACCCTATGTGCGGGGAAGAGAGAGGAGCAGAAAGCCGGAGGACATTGTAAAGGAGATTGAGGGACTGGTTGCGGACGGCGTGGTGGAGGTCATGCTGCTTGGACAGAACGTCAACTCCTACGGAAAGAATCTGGAGGAACCGGTTTCCTTTGCAGAGCTTTTAAGGAGAGTCGAGCAGATTGAAGGGCTGGAGCGCATCCGCTTTATGACCTCTCATCCAAAGGATCTGTCGGACGAGCTGATTGAGGTCATGCGGGATTCCAAAAAGATCTGCCGCCATCTCCACCTTCCGCTTCAGTCGGGAAGCAGCCGGATTCTGGGGCAGATGAACCGCCGCTATACGAAGGAAAAGTATCTGGAGCTGGCGGAGAAGATCAAGCGTGAGATTCCGGATATTTCTCTGACGACGGATATTATCGTAGGATTTCCGGGAGAGACGGAGGAGGACTTTGAGGAGACTCTGGATGTGGTGAGAAAAGTACGCTACGACAGCGCCTTTACCTTTATCTATTCCAAGAGGACCGGCACTCCGGCGGCAGCGATGGAGAACCAGGTTCCGGAGGACGTGATTAAGAACCGCTTTGACCGCCTGTTAAAAGAGGTGCAGGATATTTCTGCACAAATCAGCGGACGGGACGTTCACACGGTTCAGAAGGTATTAGTGGAGGAACCGGACAGCCACGAAGAGGGCATGGTGACAGGCCGTCTTTCCAACAATATTACCGTTCATTTCAAGGGCGGAACGGAACTGATTGGAACGATTGTGGACGTGTATCTGGATGAATCAAAAGGATTTTATTATATGGGAACATTATGTGAGCATTAGGAGGGCATACTTATGAAAAAGCAGCACTTAAGGGCAGCGGCGCTTCTTTTGGCAGCAGCCATGACGGCAGGAGGAGGAACCACTGCGTTTGCGGCGGAGGGCGCGCCTACAGGCCCAGGACTGGAGATAGAACAGGGACAGCAGCTTCCGCCTTCCCAGCCTGAGGGACAGGGACAGACAGGAAGCGGGGAGAATCAGCCGGACGCCCAGGCTCCGACAGAGGGAAATACCCAGACAGGGGACAATGGAACGGCTTCCACTGCTCCCAACGTGACCGTATCCTATAATCAGGGCGTTGGCACCGAGGTGACAAGCCTTTCCATGAATCTGAACAATTACAATGGAATCGGAGGCGTTTCCTACCGTTCCTTCGTCAACAACGGCGGTTTTATCTGGTGGAACCACGATGGAAAGCCTACAGGAGGAACCGAGGCGTCCACCTATATCGAGGCCATTGAGATTGTGCTTACAGGAGATGCGGAGAGGGACTTTGACGTATACTATTCCGTTACCTCCAGCGGCCAGGGCAAGATGGGCTGGGCAAAGAACGGAGAGGTAGCGGGAACGTCTAATTTAGGCGAGCACCTGGTGAGCGTGGAGGTGGTGCTCGTTCCGAAGGGACAGCCGGGACCAGCCTCAGCGGCGGGACGCTATATCAATGAGTTGACGAACCATATCCGGATTGGGGCAGAGGGAAGCACCATGACGAATGCAGACGGAACGCCGTATACAGGATGGGTTTCCTATGACCATGAGAGATTTTATTTTAAGGATGGACAGTCTCTCTCCGGCTGGCATTATATCGACGGCATGAAGTTCTACTTCGAGCCATCCGGCCGTCTGGTTCAGGACGTGGACAGCATCATTGGAAAGCAGAGCAGCTATGTGATCAAGGTAAATAAGACCTTAAACTGCTCTACCGTCTACGCCAAGGATGGAGACAACGGCTATATCATTCCGGTCAAGGCCATGCTTACCTCAGTGGGAGACGATACGCCTATCGGAACCTTTAAGACGCCTGAGAAGTACAGATGGAGACTGATGGTGAACGATTCCTACACCCAGTGGGCGACCAGAATCACACAAGGCTTCTTATTCCACTCCATCACCTACTCAGAGCCGGATATTAACAAGCTGAACACAGAAGGCTACAACGGCCTCGGCGTTTCCAGATCTTTAGGCTGCGTGCGCTTAACCTGTGCAAATTCCAAATGGGTATACGATAACTGCCCGATTGGAACTACGGTAGTCATTTATGAGGATCCAAATGTGGCTTCTCCGTTTGACAAGCCGGATTTAATTCCTGTTTCTGATAATCAGTACTGGGATCCGACCGATCCGCTGATTCAGAGGTAGTCGAAGCTTCATCTGCCAGGATGAAAAAGAAAAGATAAAAAAGAGTTCCCTTGCTGTTCTCTGTGATAAAAAGGCTGCCGCCCGGCTTCCCATATTTTGGGGGCCGGGCAGCAGTCGTTCTTTTGCAGAGGAGGGGAAATTCATACAATACATAGAAGAGAGGACAGACTGTGGCACAATTATCACCTATGATGGCTCATTATCTGGAGACAAAAAAGCAGTACCCGGACTGCATCCTTTTTTACAGGCTGGGAGATTTTTACGAGATGTTTTTTGAGGATGCAAAAACTGCGTCCAGAGAGCTTGAAATCACCCTGACGGGAAAGGAGTGCGGGCTGGAGGAACGGGCTCCCATGTGCGGAGTTCCCTACCATGCGGTAGACAACTATCTGAATCGACTGGTACAGAAAGGCTATAAGGTTGCGATTGCCGAGCAGATGGAGGATCCGAAGACAGCCAAGGGCCTGGTGAAGCGGGAGGTTATCCGCGTGGTTACGCCGGGAACCATCACCAGCTCCCAGGCTCTGGAGGAATCTAAAAATAATTATCTGATGGGCATTGTTTACATGGATGGAGTGTTCGGCATTTCCTCCGCAGATATCAGTACGGGAGATTACCTGGTGACGGAGGTGCGGTCAGAGAGAACGCTGTTAGACGAAATCTATAAATTTTCTCCGTCTGAGATTATCTGCAACGAGGCCTTCTACATGTCCGGAATCGATCTGGAGGAGCTGAAAAACCGTCTTCATGCGGTGGTGACTGCTCTGGAAAACCGCTTTTTTTCCGACGATTCCTGCCGAAAGCTTCTGCGGGAGCATTTCCATGTGAATCATCTGGACGGACTGGGAATTTCCCAGTATGAGGCGGGAACCATTGCGGCCGGAGCGGTGCTTCAGTATCTCTGCGAAACTCAGAAAAGCACCCTGGAGCATCTGACGGGAATCACTCCCTACACCACAGGCCAGTACATGATGTTAGACACCTCCACCAGAAGAAATCTGGAGCTGACGGAGACTCTCAGGGAAAAACAGAAGAGAGGAACCCTTCTGTGGGTGCTTGACAAGACGAAGACTGCCATGGGAGCCAGGATGCTGCGCTCCTTTGTGGAGCAGCCGCTGATTTCCAGAGAGCGGATTCTGGATCGCCAGAACGCGGTGGAGGAGCTGAATATGAACTATATTTCCAGGGAGGAGATGGCGGAGTATTTAAACGCTGTCTACGATCTGGAGCGGCTTATCGGACGAATCAGCTACAAGACGGCGAATCCCAGAGATCTGATTGCCTTTAAGAGCTCTTTAGCCATGCTTCCTCACATCAAGCAGCTTCTGGGAGAATTCCAGAGCCCGCTTCTCCGGCAGGTGGACGAGGAGATGGATACGCTGGCGGATCTGACGGATTTAATCGAGCGGGCCATTGTGGAAGAACCGCCGATTTCTGTCAGAGAAGGAGGCATGATTAAGGACGGCTACAGCGAGGAGGCAGACCGTCTGCGCCATGCGAAAACCCAGGGAAAGGACTGGCTGGCGGATCTGGAGGCAGAGGAGAAGGAAAAGACTGGAATCAAGACCTTGAAGGTGAAGTTCAATAAGGTGTTCGGCTACTATTTCGAGGTGACCAACTCCTTCAAGGATCAGGTTCCGGACTATTTTATCAGACGCCAGACTCTGACCAATGCGGAGCGTTTTACCACAGAGCGTTTAAAGGAGCTGGAAGGTACGATTCTGGGGGCGGAGGACAAGCTGTTTTCCCTGGAGTATGATCTGTTCTGCCAGGTGAGAGACGCCGTGGGGGCGAGAGTGGAAACCATCCAGAAGACGGCCAAGGCCATCGCCCTGTTAGACGTGCTGGTGTCTCTGTCGGCGGTGGCGACGCGCCAGAATTACGTAAAGCCGAAAATCAACGAGAAGGGTGTCATCCACATTAAAAACGGCCGCCATCCGGTGGTGGAGCAGATGATGCGGGACGATCTGTTTGTGGCTAACGATACTTATCTGGATAATGGGAAGAACCGTATTTCGATTATTACAGGCCCCAATATGGCGGGTAAGTCCACTTACATGAGGCAGACGGCCCTGATTACCCTGATGGCCCAGATAGGAAGCTTTGTGCCGGCGGACGAGGCCAATATCGGCCTGTGCGACCGGATTTTCACGAGGGTGGGAGCTTCCGACGATCTGGCTTCCGGACAGAGCACCTTTATGGTGGAGATGACGGAGGTGGCCAATATTCTTCGGAATGCCACCAGAAACAGCCTTCTGATTCTCGATGAAATTGGAAGGGGAACCAGCACCTTTGACGGCCTTTCCATCGCCTGGGCGGTAGTGGAATACATCAGCAGCACGAAGACTCTGGGCGCGAAAACGCTGTTTGCCACTCATTACCACGAGCTGACGGAGCTGGAGGGAGCTATCAGTGGAGTGAACAATTACTGCATCGCTGTAAAAGAGCAGGGAGACAACATCGTATTCCTGAGAAAGATTGTAAAAGGCGGCGCTGATAAAAGCTACGGAATCCAGGTGGCCAAGCTGGCGGGAGTGCCGGAGCCGGTTATCAGCCGGGCCAAGGAGCTGGTGGAGGAGCTTTCAGACGCGGATATTACGGCCCGGGCCAAGGAGATTGCTTCCGGCAGCAGAAGTGCCCAGCCCAGACGCAGCGTAGAACGTCCGGACGAGGTAGATCTGCGGCAGATGTCGATTTTTGATACCGTCCGCGAGGAGGATATTATCCGGGAGCTGATGGATTTGGATATCAGCAGACTGTCTCCGGTGGAGGCTCTGGTAACTCTCGATAAATTCCAGTCAAGGCTTAAAAACCGCTGGGAGGCAGAGAAATAGGAGGTGTTTTGGTGCCAAATATTAAAGTGCTTGATCAGACGACCATTAACCAGATTGCAGCGGGAGAGGTGGTTGAACGGCCCGCTTCTGTGGTAAAGGAGCTTCTGGAGAACGCCATCGACGCGAAAGCGACGGCAGTGACCATTGAGATTAAGGAAGGCGGAATCGGGTTCATCCGGGTGACGGACAATGGGTGCGGAATCCCCAGAGACGAGATTTCCACTGCATTTCTCCGCCATGCCACCAGTAAGATTCAGACGGTGGAGGATCTGTTTACGGTGGCCTCTCTGGGCTTTCGCGGCGAGGCTCTCTCCAGCATCGCCTCCATTGCCCAGGTGGAGCTGATTACCAAGACAGGAGACGCCTTATCCGGTTCCAGGTACTGCATTGACGGAGGAGAGGAAAAAAGTCTGGAGGAGGTGGGCGCTCCGGAGGGGACGACCTTTCTGGTACGGAATCTCTTTTACAATACGCCTGCCAGAAGAAAATTTTTAAAATCCCCGACGACAGAAGGAGCCCACATCGCCGACCTGGTGGAGAAAATTGCCCTGTCCCATCCAGAGGTATCGATCCGCTTCATCCAGAACGGGCAGAGCCGGCTTCACACGTCGGGAAACCACAATCTGAGAGATATCATCTATACCGTTTACGGCAGGGAAATCGCGGCTAATCTGCTTCCTGTGGAGATGGGGGAGGAGCCGGTGAAGCTTTCAGGCTTTATTGGAAAGCCTCTGATCGCCAGGGGAAACAGGAATTTTGAAACGTATTTTATCAATGGGCGTTATATTAAGAGCAGCCTGATCAGCAAGGCTGTCGAGGACGCCTACAAGCCGTTTATGATGCAGCACAAGTATCCTTTCACCATGCTGAATTTTGCCATTGATCCCTCCTTTTTAGATGTGAACGTCCATCCGGCGAAAATGGAACTGCGCTTCAGGGATGGAGAGATGATCTATAAAATGGTTTACCATACGATTTCCATGGCCCTGTCAGAGCGGGAACTGATTCCGGGGGTGGAGCTGGGACAGACTCAGAAGAAAGAAGCTCCTTTGAAACCGGTCCATGTGCAGAGGCCGGAACCATTTGAGGAAAAGCGCCGGGAGGCGGTTCAGGCTTCCGAAACTTTTAAGACTTTTAAGGCTTCTGCCCCGGTTTTTGAAACAAGAACTTCTGACCGTGTTTTGGATCCAGGAGAAGGCTTAAGAAGCCAGAAAACTGTGATCCGGGAAGCAGAGCCTGAGTATGGGCGCGCTGCAGGGCAGACGGTTCGGCAGGAGGAGAAGGAGCGGGAAAATAAGAACCAGGAGAGTCTGTTTCAGAAAGATAAGATCCAGAAAGATGAGAATCTGAAAAAGCCGCAGGAGCCGCAAGAGCCCAGGCAGATGGATCTCTTTGAAGACCGGCTTCTGACCAGGGAGGCCAGGGCGGAGCACAGACTGATTGGCCAGCTGTTTGACACCTACTGGCTGGTGGAATACAGGGATAAGCTCTACATTATCGACCAGCATGCGGCCCACGAGAAGGTGCTCTATGAGAAGACCATGGCTACGTTAAAGAGCAGAGAATATACTTCCCAGCTGGTGAGTCCTCCTGTTATTCTCACGCTGAATGACTCGGAGCAGCTTCTTTTGGAACGGTACATGGACCATTTTACTGGCATTGGCTTTGAGATTGAGCCCTTTGGCGGCAGGGAATACGCTGTGCGGGCCGTGCCTGCCAACCTGTTTTCCATTGCCAAGAAGGATCTTCTGATGGAGATGTTAGACAGTCTGTCGGAGGAGGCGGAGAGAAGCGGCGCAGATATGATTAACGACAGGATTGCGTCCATGTCCTGCAAGGCGGCTGTAAAGGGAAACCACCATCTTTCGGCGTCTGAGGCGGAAACGCTGATAGACGAGCTTCTGGAGCTGGAAAACCCATATGCCTGCCCGCACGGAAGGCCCACAATTATTTCCATGAGCCGGTATGAGCTGGAGAAGAAATTTAAGCGGATTGTGTAAGAAAAGCAGGTGATGGAAGGAGGAAACACAGATGGAAGAGAAACGGCCCCTTATTATTATTACAGGCCCTACGGCCTCTGGAAAGACGGCGCTTTCCATTGAGCTGGCAAAGCAGATTGGAGGAGAGATTATCAGCGCCGACTCCATGCAGGTGTACCGCCATATGGATATCGGATCGGCCAAGGTGACGAAGGAAGAGATGGACGGCGTTCCCCACCACCTGATCGACGTGCTGGATCCGCCGGAAGAATTTAATGTGGTGCGGTTTCAGGAGATGGCGAAAAAAGCTATGGAGGAGATTTACGGTCGGGGAAACATTCCCATTCTGGCAGGAGGAACCGGTTTTTATATCCAGGCGCTTTTATACGATATCGATTTTACGGAGACAGAAGAACAGTCAGGACTCAGAGAGGAGCTGGAGGAGACGGCCAGGACAAAGGGCGCCTCGGCTCTTCACGTCATGCTGAGGGAGATAGACCCGGAATCTGCAGAGGCAATCCATGAAAATAATGTGAAGAGAGTGATCCGGGCCATTGAGTTTTACAGACAGACAGGGAGAAAGATCTCGGATCACAACCGGGAGGAGAGGGAGAAAACCTCGCCCTATCAGTTTCTCTACTATGTGCTGGATCTGCCGAGACCTCTCCTCTACAGCCGGATTGACGAACGGGTAGACCGGATGATGGAAAGCGGACTGGTGGAGGAGGTCAGGGCTCTTCAGGCGATGGGCTGCACCAGGGATATGGTTTCCATGCAGGGCCTGGGGTATAAGGAAATATTAGATTACCTGAACGGGGAACTGACTCTGGACGAGGCAGTTTATATTTTAAAGCGGGATACCAGACATTTCGCAAAACGCCAGCTGACCTGGTTTCGCAGAGAGCGGGACGTGCGGTGGCTCCAGCCGGAGGCGTTCGGCGGCAGCAGGGAGGAGATGCTTGACGCTGTGTTAAAGGACTGCAGGGAAGCGTTCGGGGAGCGCTGGCTCAGGAAGCAGCCGGAGCTTTAGAAGATATAAAAGGAATCAGATTAAGAAATTCAATTAAGGAAAGAAAAACAGAAAGGCAGATACCAATGGATTTAACATCAATGTACAAAACGCTTGGCATCAGCGAAGAGGTGCTGAAATTTGGACTGGAAATCGAGGAGACGTTAAAGAAACGGTTTAAAAAGGTGGATGAGACGGCAGAATTCAACCAGTTGAAGGTGATTTCGGCCATGCAGCAGAACCGTCTGAGCGATATTCACTTTTCAGGAACCACAGGCTACGGCTACAACGATCTGGGAAGAGAGACCTTAGAGCAGGTGTACGCCAGCGTATTCCACACAGAGGACGCCCTGGTGCGGCCGCAGATTACCTGCGGAACCCACGCGCTTTACACGGCTCTGGCGGGAAATCTGCGTCCTGGAGACGAGCTTCTCTCCCCGGTAGGAAAACCCTACGATACACTGGAAGAGGTAATCGGAATCAGGAATTCCAACGGCTCTTTAAGGGAGTACGGTATTACCTACAGCCAGGTGGATCTTTTGGAGGACGGAAGCTTTGACTTCGACGGAATCAGGAAAGCCATTAACGAGCGGACAAAGCTGGTTACGATCCAGCGCTCCAAGGGCTACGCAACCAGGCCGACTCTTTCCGTGGAGCGGATCGGCCAGCTGATTGCCTTTGTAAAGAGCATTAAGCCGGATCTCATCTGCATGGTGGACAACTGCTACGGAGAATTTGTGGAGACCATCGAGCCCAGCGACGTGGGAGCCGATATGGTGGTGGGCTCTCTGATTAAGAATCCAGGCGGCGGACTGGCTCCCATCGGCGGATATATTGCAGGAACCAGGAAATGCGTGGAGAACGCGGCGTACCGTCTGGGCTCCCCGGGACTTGGAAGAGAGGTAGGAGCCAGCCTGGGCGTCAACCAGTCCTTATTCCAAGGACTGTTTTTAGCGCCTACCGTGACGGCAGGTGCCTTGAAGGGAGCTATTTTTGCGGCGGCTGTCTATGAGAAGCTGGGCTTTTCCGTGGTGCCGGACAGTACGGAATCACGCCACGATATCATCCAGGCGGTGACGTTTGGAAAGCCGGAGGGAGTCATCGCCTTCTGCGAGGGCATCCAGGCAGCCGCGCCGGTAGACAGCTTTGTGACGCCGGAGCCGTGGGACATGCCTGGGTATGATTCCCAGGTGATTATGGCAGCAGGCGCCTTTATCCAGGGAGCTTCCATCGAGCTGTCAGCAGACGGCCCTATTAAGCCGCCTTACTCAGTATTCTTCCAGGGAGGACTGACCTGGTATCACGCAAAACTTGGAATTCTCATGTCCTTACAGAAACTGAAGGACGCAGGAATTGTGACAATTTAACTGAAAAAATATGGGAGAAATTTCTGGTTTTTTAAGAAATGATTTCGAAAAAAATAGAAATTCTCGTATATACACGCCGGAGCGATTGTGATAAAATAGGTAAGCAGCCATCCGTTTTCCTTTGTACCTGGAGAGGCAATGGAGAAGAGGAGGCCGATATGGATTACCAGACTATGAAAGAAATACCGGGGCCTGACAGGCCCTATGAGAAGTGCGAGCGCCTGGGGGCGGAGGCCCTGACAGACGCGGAGCTGCTCTCGATCATTATACGCACCGGAGCCAGAGGAGAGCATTCTCTGGCTCTGGCGCAGAAAATACTGAGCCTGAATGAACCGGCGGGGATTTTAGGCCTGCTGCACCTCTCGCTGCCGGAGCTTACGGCAGTGAAGGGGATCGGACGAGTGAAGGGACTTCAACTTCTGTGCATTGGGGAGCTGTCGAAGCGGATATGGAAAACCCTGGCCGTCCAGGAGACGAAGCATTATGAGAGCCCCGAAGAGATTGCGGCTTTTTATATGGAAGATATGCGTCATATGGAGCAGGAAGAACTTCATTTGATGATGTTTAATACGAAAAATATGCTGATCCGGGAATCCTGCCTGTTTCGCGGGACGGTCAATGCGTCTGTGGCTTCTTCCAGAGAAATTTTTATCGAAGCTCTGCGCTACCACGCCGTGCGGCTGGCGCTTGTCCATAATCACCCCAGCGGGGATCCGTCTCCCAGCCGTGAAGATATCGGGCTGACAGAGAAGGTGGAAAGAGCGGGGGAACTTCTGGGCCTTACGCTTCTTGATCATGTGATTATAGGAGATAATTCCTACTTCAGCTTTAAGGAACGGGGAATGTTATAAAATATGAAAAACAGTAAATATATTCTGGCGGGTCTGTCCTTTTTCTGTATTGTGCTGATCGCCGTTACATCGATTAATAACAGTATCCTGACGCCTCTGCGGACAGGAGTGGGATATGTTTTAATTCCATTCCAGTCAGGAGTCAATGCGATTGGGACAAGTCTCTACAATCATATCAGGGATTTTTCCACTATGCAGGAAGCACAGGCGGAAAATGAGGAGCTGAAGGACCGCGTAGCGGAGCTGACAGAGGAGAACAACCGCCTGCAGGCTGAGCAGTATGAGCTGGAACGGCTGAGGGAGCTGTATGCCCTGGATCAGGACTATATGCAGTATGAGAAGGTGGCTGCGAGAGTGATTGCCAAGGACTCTGGAAACTGGTTCCAGATTTTCAGGATTAATAAAGGGTCTAACGACGGCATTAAAGAAAACATGAATGTAATTGCCGGAGGAGGACTGGTGGGAATTGTCACCGACGTGGGGGCCAATTACGCCACAGTGCGTTCTATCATCGACGACGCCAGCCGCGTCAGCTGCATGTCCATGCGCTCCGGCGACAACTGCATTGTCAGCGGAGATCTGACTCTGTTCCAGGAGGGACTTTTAGGCCTGGATCACGTGAAGAAGGAGGCTGACATCCAGGAGGGAGACAAGATCGTAACCTCCAATATCAGCGACGTGTTCCTGCCCGGAATCCTGGTCGGCTACGCCACAGAGCTGACCACAGATTCCAATAACGTGACGAAGTCAGGACAGATTGTTCCGGTAGCTGAATTTGACAACCTTCAGGAGGTGCTTGTCATCACCCAGCTGAAGGACGGCGGCGAGGAGTAGAGATTATGGTTAAGAACAGCATCAGGAAAATCATTTTAAATATTATCCTTCTGATCCTGGCTTTTACGATTCAGATCTGCGTGTTTCCTCAGATTGCCTTTTTATCAGCGGCGCCGAATCTGCTTTTAATCCTTGTGTTTATCAACGGCTTTATAGACGGGAGGGCAGCCGGCATCTGCTACGGCCTGGTGGCGGGGCTGTTTATGGATCTGTTTTACAGCGGTCCCTTTGGATTTTACACGCTGTTTTTTATCAACGCAGGGTATATTAACGGTGTTTTTACCAAATATTACTATGAGGATTACATTACCCTGCCTCTGATTTTGAGTATCACCAATGATTTAGCCTACAACATGTATATATATGTGTTCCGTTTCCTGATACGGGCCAGGCTGGATTTCCTCTACTATTTCAAGGAGATCATGGTGCCGGAAATCATTTTTACTACCGTAACCACGCTGCTGGTCTACCGCCTCCTTCTGTTTATCAACAGAAAGCTGGAGGAACGGATGCAAAGGAGAGATTCTACCATTGTTTAGGGATTTACTGGAATATTTAAAGGAGCTTTTAAAAAAAGTCGTTACCTCCCGGCTCTTTGCCATCTCCCTGGTGTTTGTGCTTATGTACGGAACGCTGGTGGCGCGCCTGTTTTCACTTCAGATTGTGCATGGTGAGGAGTATCAGGATGAATATATTTCGCTGACTGAAAAGGTGATTAAGACAGCCAGCACCAGAGGTAATATTTACGACAGAAACGGAAACGTGCTGGCTTACAACGAGCTGGCCTACAACGTGACAGTACAGGACATAGGTGCCTTTGAAAACAGCGCCGGCTGGAACTTTATGCTCTGGGAGCTGGTGGAGATACTGAACGAACACGGTGAAACGGTAAAGGGCGATCTGGAGATCACTGCAGACGCGGAGGGAAACGTATCCTATACGTCGGCCTCCGAAAGCGCCAGACTCCGTTTTCTGCGCGACCTGTACGGATTAAAGAGCGTAGACGAGCTGGATGATCCAAAGGGAGAGTATCCGTCCAATATAACGGCGGAGGAACTTCTGAGGGAGCAGATGCGCATCTACAAGCTGGATGAGATGAAGGATGAAAACGGAAATCTGGTGGAGGTTCCCCTGGACATTGCCGTCCAGATTGTAAACATCCGGTATACCATGCGTTTTACAAGCTTTAGAAAGTACGAAGCCACGACTGTGGCGGAAAATATCAGCGAGGAGACGATGGCGGATATCCTGGAACACACGGCGGATCTGCCGGGAGTGAACATCGAGGAATCTACCATCCGGGTTTACAACGATGCGATTTACTTTGCTCCTGTCATTGGATACACGGGAAAAGTTACGACAGACGGTCTGGAGGAGTTAAAAAAACAGAGCGACGACTATGAGCTGAACGACGTGGCGGGCCGTACGGGAATCGAATCCTCTATGGAGCTGGATCTGAAAGGAACGAAGGGGTCTCAGACTATCTACGTGGACAATATGGGAAAAATTCTGGAGACAGCCAACGTGGTGGAGCCAAAAGCCGGAAACGACGTCTGGCTTTCGCTGGATCGGGATCTTCAGAAGGCCATTTACCACATTTTGGAAAAGCAGCTGGCAGGTATTCTGACCAACGTGCTCGTCAACCAGGAGCCGGAGGAGATTAAGAATGTGGACGCCTCCGAAATTAAGCTTCCGATCAAGGACGCCTATTTTCAGCTGATTAACAACAACGTCCTCTCATTCCACGACTTTGCGTCAGAGGAGGCCTCTGACACAGAACGGCAGATTAACGCCAAGTTTGAAAGCGCCAGAGCAAGGATTGAGGCGGACCTGAAGAATGAGCTGACAAGCAGCGCGCCCGCTCCCATGAACGCCCTTTCAGAGGATATGCAGGCCTATATGCAGTACATTTACACCCTTCTGGCCTCTGACAGCGAGAAGCTGATCCTCTCCTCTGAGATCGACACAAAGAGCGAGGAGTACGAGGCCTGGAAGGCAGGCAGCCTGAGTCTGAAGGAATATCTGTATTACGGCATTGCCAACAACTGGATTGACACTACCAGGCTGGAAATCGAGAACAAGTATTCCAGCGCGGACGACGTATATCAGGTTCTGGTAGAGCATATTTTTGAAATTCTCACGGATAACGACGAGTTTTCCAAGAAAATTTACCAGTATCTGATTTATAACGATACCGTGTTGGGAAGAGAGCTCTGCCTGGCTCTCTACGACCAGGGCGTTCTGGCCTATGACGAAGCCCAGGTGGCTGCGCTGAGACAGGGAGACGCGAACTACACCTACTCCTTTATGATGCAGAAGATACGAAACGTGGAACTGACGCCGGCCCAGCTGGCCCTGGATCCGTGTACTGCGTCCTGCGTGGTCACAGACGTTCACACGGGAAAGGTTCTGGCTCTCGTCACCTACCCGGGCTATGACAACAACAAAATTAATAATGTAGATTATTTTGCCCAGGTGAACAGCGATCTGTCAGGACCTCTGAGAAATAATGCGACGACAACGCTGAAGGCTCCAGGATCCACCTTTAAGCCTATCACAGCCATTGCAGGACTGGAGGAAGGCGTGATCGGACTGGGAGAGCCGGTTGTCTGCGACGGCGTATTTAAGGAGATCAGCAATCCCTTAAAGTGTCTGGGACATCACGGCCCGCTAAACGTAGTGGGAGGAATCACAAATTCCTGCAACGTTTACTTTGCGGAGCTGGCCCACAGAATGGCCATGGAGGGCGACACCTACAAGGCGGACAAGGGCCTGGAGACACTGAAAAAATATGCTTCCATGTTCGGCCTTGACGAGACCTCCGGAATTGAGATTTTCGAATCGGAACCTCATATCAGTGACATGGATCCGGAGCGTTCTGCCATTGGACAGGGTACCCACGCCTTTGCAAACGTACAGCTGGCCAGATATGTGACGGCTCTCGCCAACCGGGGCACGGTATTCGATTTAAGCCTTCTTTTGAAGGAGACGGACTCCAAAGGAAATCTGGTGCAGGAGTTTGCGCCGAAGGTACATGAGCAGCTGGATATTGCGGCTTCCACCTGGGATGCTGTATTCGAGGGTATGAGAGGAGTGGTGACAAGGAGCGCCAGATTCCAGGACCTTCCGGTTAATATCGCCGGAAAGACAGGTACGGCCCAGGAGGTAAAGACAAGAGGAAACCACGCGTTCTTTATTTCCTTTGCGCCTTATGAGAATCCTGAAATCAGTGTGGCAGTCAATATTCCAAACGGCTACAACTCTGCCAACGCGGCCCTCACTGCAAAATCAGTGTACCGCTACTATTACGGCTACATGAGCCTGGATGAGATCATGAGCGCAGGAGCGTTAAACGCATCCAGAGAGACAATTAATGGAGAATAAATATTTAATAAAGATTTAATACTGGAAACTTTTGGAATTTTAGGGTAAAATAAGAATGTAAACTGAATACAGGAGGATATTGCACTATGAGTGAAGTCATTGTGATTACATCCGGAAAAGGCGGCGTAGGCAAAACGACTACCTCCGCAAATGTGGGAACAGGCCTTGCCATACTGGGGAAGAGAGTGGTGCTGATAGATACAGATATCGGCCTCAGGAACCTGGACGTGGTGATGGGACTGGAAAACCGCATTGTCTACAACCTGGTAGACGTGGTGGAGGGAAACTGTCGGATGAAGCAGGCGCTGATAAGAGACAAAAGATATCCTAACCTGTTTTTACTGCCATCTGCCCAGACGAGAGACAAATCGTCGGTAAATCCTGGACAGATGGTCAAACTGGTCGCTTCTCTGAGAGAGGAGTTCGACTACATACTTCTTGACTGCCCGGCCGGTATCGAGCAGGGCTTCAAAAATGCCGTTGCAGGAGCTGACAGAGCGATTGTAGTGACTACGCCGGAGGTATCGGCGATTCGTGACGCAGACCGCATTATCGGACTTCTGGAGGCAGATGAGATGAAGCATATCGATCTGATCATTAACCGTATCCGCATGGATATGGTAAGACGCGGCGATATGATGTCGGTAGACGATGTGATGGATATTCTGTCCGTTCCAGTGATTGGCACCATCCCTGACGACGAGGATATTGTAATTTCCACCAATCAGGGAGAACCTTTGGCAGGGATGAACGGCTTCGCCGGACAGGCGTATCTGAATATCTGCAGGAGAATCCTGGGAGAGTCCGTACCGTTTCTGAATTTTGACAACAGCCGGAATCTCTGGTCAAAAATCACCTGTCTTTTAAAGCGGGCATAAGGAGGGAGACAAGATGGGCATCCTCAGACTGCTTGGCAGAAATAATTCAGGTGAAATAGCGAGAAAGCGTCTGAAGCTTCTTCTGGCATCTGACCGGGCAGGCTGCTCTCCGGATATTCTGGAGATGATACGCACAGACCTGCTCCATGCAGTTTCCAGATACATGGAGGTGAAGGAGGAGGACGTCATCGTACAGATGATAAGAACCTTGCCGGACGGCAGAAAAACGCCGGCTCTATGCGCTACGATACTGGTTCATAACATTAAGCAGAGCAAGGAAACATTTACAGCATGATATTCAACTACAGCTTAAAGAATTACAACTTCCGCATTGTAATTTACATGATTTTTTTAAGTGTTGCGGGAATCCTGGTGCTGAGAAGCGCCAGCGGCGGAGATCCGTCGATTGTCGGAAAGCAGATTCTGGGGGTGGCAGTATCGTTTGTATGCTGTCTGCTGATTTCCATGATCGATTACCACAGGATTTTCCGCCTGAGTACCTTGATTTACGCAGGCTGCGTTGCCCTTCTGGCTGCCGTTCTGCTTACAGGACACAGCTCCGGAGGAGCAACGCGCTGGCTGAAGATTTTTGGCTTTACCATTCAGCCGTCTGAGTTTTTGAAGGTAGGTTTGATAGTGGTTCTCTCCTGTTATCTGGCAAAAAATCACGAGAGAATCAATAAGGTATCGGTTCTGGGAACGATTGTGCTTATGATAGCGCTTCCGGTAGGGCTTGTTCTGGCTCAGCCGAATCTTTCCACCAGCATTGTTATTACGATACCGCTTATTGTTATTATCTATGCGGCTGGGCTCAGCTATAAATGGATCGGCGGGGTACTGGCGGCGGGGATTCCTGCCGGCGGGCTGTTCCTTTATCTGGCCCAGTTTGGGATAGTACCGTTCCTGAGAGAGTATCAGGCCCGGCGAATCCTGGCTAAGATTTTCCATGACAGCGCCCAGTATGCGGACGCAAACAATCAGCAGGATAAATCCATTATGGCCATCGGTTCCGGGCAGCTTTGGGGAAAGGGGCTGAATAATGCAGGCGTAGGATCCGTAAAAAGCGGAAACTTCGTGGCGGAGGATCAGACGGACTTCATCTTTGCCGTGATTGGCGAGGAGCTGGGTTTTGTGGGCAGCATGGTCATTATTTCTGTGCTGGCTCTCCTGGTGTTTGAATGTCTTCTCACGGCCAGCCGCGCCAAGGATATGGGCGGACGCCTTGTCTGTATTGGAATGGCGGTTCTCATAGGCTTTCAGGGCTTTGCGAACATTGCCGTTGCCACCGGGATTTTTCCGAATACGGGACTTCCCCTTCCCTTCATCAGTTCTGGTATCAGCTCTGTGCTGAGTATTTATGCCGGTATGGGAATTGTACTAAACATTGGACTTCAGAGAAAAAGCAGCAATAATTAAGGAGGTAGCCCAGTATGAATATAGGGTTGGTAGCTCACGATTCGAAAAAAAAGCTGATGCAGAATTTCTGCATTGCGTACAGAGGCGTTTTAAGCAGGCATTCTCTTTATGCCACAGGAACTACAGGAAGGCTGATAGAGGAGGTTACGAATCTGAATGTGTATAAGTATCTTCCGGGACATCTGGGAGGCGCTCAGCAGCTCAGCTCGCAGATTGAACACGATCAGATGGATCTGGTGATCTTTCTCAGAGACCCGTCTACTGCCAAATCTCACGAACCGAATGTCAACAATGTGGTGATGATATGCGATATGTATAATATTCCTATCGCGACCAATGTAGCCACAGCAGAACTCCTGATTAAATCTCTGGAGCGCGGCGACATGGAGTGGAGAGAAATGTACAGATAGACAGGAAGTTCCTTAAGAAAGCAGGAGAACAGCGACTTGAAGCATTTATTTCATAAGCAGATGTTTGGATTGGCAGCCGCGCTTTTTCTCACCGGCTGCAGTGGAAACACGCTGGAAGAGCCGTATTCCTTTGCGGATCGGGGAAGCAATCTGGGGGTGTCGGAGGGTTCAGCCTCACTGGCGCCTCTTTTTGCTTCTGATCTGTGCGTGATTGACGGAGAATCCGCCGATGACAGTACAGAATTTACCGGGGAGGCGGGGGCTGTATTCGGCATCACAGACCAACAGGTAATATACAGTAAGAACGCCTATAAGCAGCTCTACCCGGCCAGCATCACCAAGGTGATGACGGCGCTGATTGCCATTGAGGAGGGGGAGCTTTCCGATACGGTTCAGGTAACAAAGGACGCTGTCATTACAGAGTCAGGCGCGTCTCTGTGCGGCATCAAGCCGGGAGACACGCTGACTATGGAACAGCTGCTGTACGGACTCCTGATTCCGTCAGGAAACGATGCGGCCAACGCCATTGCCGTTCACATGTCCGGCAGCGTGGAGGCCTTTGCCGGGCGTATGAATGAGAAAGCCAGACAGCTGGGAGCCACGCAGACTCATTTTAAAAACCCCAGCGGTCTGTCTGATCCGGAACACTATACCACAGCCTATGATCTTTACCTGATATTCAACGAGGCCATGAAGCTTCCGAAATTCCGGGAAATCATAGGAGCTGACGCCTACACGGCGTCCTACACGGACGCACAGGGAAACGCAGTTTCCAAAACCTGGAAAGTGGGAAACTGGTATCAGAACGGAGAGACAGAGACGCCGGAAGGCCTGACGGTTCTGGGGGGAAAGACGGGAACCACCCAGGCGGCCGGCTACTGCCTGATTATGGCAGAACAGGATGAAGCGGGGAAAGAATACATCTCCGTTGTGTTAAAAGCAGAGAACCGACAGGGACTTTACAAAAATATGACCAATATAATTACTAAAATTGTCGATTAGTGATTGATTTTTTCGGGCATTTATACTATAATTAATTGCATAATAAAAGATTTTTTATACAACTTAAATAAAGTCCAAGGAGGAGATTTGATATGATTCAGATTATTTCGGGAAACAAGGGAAAAGGAAAAACTAAATATCTTCTTGACATGGCCAATACAGCCATCAAAGAATCCACAGGTTCAATTGTGTATCTGGACAAAAGCTCCAAGCACATGTATGAGCTGAACAACAGGATTCGTTTAATCAATGTAAATGAGTATCCCATCACTTCCAGCGAGGGCTTTATTGGTTTTATCTGCGGTATTATTTCGCAGGATCATGACCTGGAGCAGATGTACTTCGACAGCTTCTTAAAGCTGGCTTCCTTAGAGGGAGAAAGCATTGAGGAGACCTTCAAGACACTGCAGGAGATCAGCGAGAAATACCATCTCACATTTGTTCTCAGTGTATCTGAGGACGCATCGAATCTCCCAGAGTGCGCTAAATCAAGCGTAGTCGTTTCTTTATAAGACAGCGGCTGTATTTGAGAAAAATTACATATGACAGTACAAAAGAGGGGAGAACTGCAGACGGCAGTCTTCCCTCTTTCGCTCTTTGTCTTTTCCAGCCATTTCCTGAATTACCTTGCACTTTTGGGCGATTCCTTTTATAATACATAGGGAAAGGAGACCGGTTAGCATCATGGCCAAGACTAAAAAGATAGTACCTTATAGAAAACCAAAGAATTTCAATATAGGTACTCTGATATTTACCCTGATCTTTCTCTATCTGGCTCTTTGTGTGTTTAAGTACCTTGGACGGGATAAGATACAGTTTTACGAGGTTGTTGAAGGAAGCATTGTCAATGATAAAACATATACAGGATTAATTCTTCGCGAGGAGACGGTGAAACAGGCAGAGCAGTCAGGATATGTGAATTACTATGTGAGGGAAGGAAAGAAGGCGGCGGCAGGTTCCCGCATTTATTCCCTGGATGAGACTGGAGAACTGGAGCATTACCTGGAGGAGAGCCAGGAGGCGGGACAGGCCTTTACAGATGAAAATCTGGCTCTGCTGAAAAAAAAGCTGGCGTCTCTCTGCCTGTCTTATGACGATTCGGAGTTTTCTTCTGTCTACGACGAAAAATACTCCCTGGATGCGTCGGTTGTGGAGCTGGTGAATTTTAATGCTCTGGATCAGCTGGATTCAGAACTTGAGACAAAGGGAATTCACTTTCAGCAGATTTACACGGATCAGGCAGGCATTATATCCTATGCCATTGATTCCTATGAGGGGATGGAACCGTCGGCTGTCACGGCGGATTCCTTTAAAAAAGAAAATTATAAGAAATCCGTCGGACAGGCTGGAAAGCTGATCGAGGCGGGAACGCCGGTTTATAAGATGATCACTTCTGAAAACTGGTCGATTCTCTTCCCGTTGACAGAGGAAGATAAGGCGGCGTATGCAGACAAGGATCGGCTGCAGATAAAGTTTACAGATGATAATCTGACGCTGTCAGGAGCCTACTCACAGATTACAGGGGCGGACGGAGGAGCCTACGGAAAACTGGACTTTGAGCGGTTTATGGTGCAGTTTATCTTTGACCGCTTTGCAGAATTTGAAGTGGTGTCAGAGGCGGAGGAAGGACTCAAGATCCCGGCTGCATCTGTCACAACGAAGGATTTCTTTACCATTCCAGTAGAATTTGCAGCTTCCGGGGGAGATGAAAGCAGCGCCAGGACAGGATTTTACAAAGAAGTTTATTCGGAGAGCGGAGAAGCTTCGGTGGTCTTTACGCCTGCTGAGATATACGGATCCACAGACGAATATTATTATATAGAGACTTCAGAGGACGGAGCCTTCAAAAATGGAGACTACATTGTGAAACAGGATTCCAGCGAGCGCTATCAGATCGGAGCGACCGCTCCGTTGGAAGGCGTGTACAATATCAATAAGGGCTACGCAGTTTTTAAAAAGATTGAAAAGCTGTCCGGCAACGGGGAGTATTTCACAATTGCTAAGGGAACCGATTACGGTCTCTCTGTGTACGACCATATTGTGCTGGACGCCTCGATGGTGACAGAGGGAATGATTATCTACGAATAAGTATAACAGGAGATGCAGGTATGATAAAAGAGAATTTAGAAGAAGTTCGTGAGAAAATCCGCCAGGCATGTCAGAGAAGCGGGCGGAGAGAGGAAGACGTAACGCTGATTTCCGTGAGCAAGACAAAGCCGGTGGAAATGCTTAAGGAGGCCTACGAGGCTGGCTCCAGGGATTTCGGAGAAAACCGGGTTCAGGAAATTATGGAGAAATACGGGCAGATGCCGGAGGACGTGCGCTGGCACATGATTGGCCACCTTCAGAAAAATAAGGTGCGCCAGGTCATTGATAAAGCGGTTCTGATTCATTCTGTGGATACAGTGGAGCTGGCAGAGCAGATCGAGAAGGACGCAGCCAAGCGGGATCTTACGGTGGACATTCTTTTAGAGGTAAATGTGGCGGAGGAAGAGAGCAAATTCGGTTTCCGGACAGAGGAAGTGGAGGCTGCTGTGATGAAAATAAAAGAGTTTCCTCACGTTCACATAAAAGGGCTTATGACAATTGCTCCATTTGTATCGAATTCGGAAGATAATCGGGAAGTTTTTAAAAAATTGTATCAATTATATGTTGACATAAGGAGCAAAAACATTGATAATGTTAATATGAGTGTGCTGTCCATGGGAATGACCGGCGACTATGAAGTTGCCGTCGAGGAGGGCGCAACCATGATAAGAGTGGGCACCGGTATTTTCGGAGCCAGGACAAGGAATGGAGAGAGCAGAGTATGAGCATTCTGAACAAGATTATGGACACAATGCGGTTGAACGAGGCAGATGACGACGAAGATGACGGATACTTCGACGAGGAATACGAAGAGGATGAAAGGCCGGCGCGCAGGCGTTTATTTAATAAACAGCACAATGACGATTATGAATATGATGAGGAGCCAGAGCAGAGACCGCGGTTCCTGTCAAGGCCGGCTTCTTCTAATAATAAGGTAGTGCCGTTAAGAAGAGGCATGGAAGTTTCCTTAATTAAGCCTGTATCTATGGAAGATTCCCATGAAATTTGCGAGAGGCTGTTAGAGGGAAAAGCAGTTGTGCTGAATCTGGAAGGAATTCATTTAGAAGTTGCCCAGAGGATTATTGACTTTACATGCGGAGCGACTTATTCGATGGATGGAAATCTCCAGAAGATTTCCGGCAGTATTTTTATTGCCACTCCTTCCACAGTGGAATTATCCGGAGATTTCCGGGAGCTTCTTTCCAATACGCCGTCAAGCGCAGGGATGAACGTCTCAGGTCTCAGCTTTCACTTATAAGGAACTATGAACAGGGAAGAACAATTATTAAAAAAACGGATCCTGGATCTGGCAAACCTTTGCTGCCGGAGGGATATTCCGTCATACACAGATTTTTTGAATCTGAATGAACAGACAGTTTTTCATTCTCTGGAACGGAGTCTGCCGCCTGTACGCTTTATGCTGACAGGCGGCTATGAGCCGGCGGAGCGCAAGATTGTCTGTTTTCTGCCGTCCTATGAAGAGGAGACGATGGAACCGCCTATCCGTATATTGGAAGTGAAACCGGTCAGTCCCCGGTTTGCGGAAGCGCTTACCCACAGAGATTATCTGGGTGCGCTGATGAACCTGGGAATCGAGCGGAGTATACTGGGGGACATTGTCATAAATGAGGACGGCTGTTTTATTTTCTGCCTGGATCGGATGGCAGAATATATTTCAAATGAATTGAGGCAGGTAAGGCATACGGCTGTTTTTTGCCAGCGCGTCTCCGCCCTGTCCTGCCAGGTGGAACAGAAATACGAGGAAGTTCGGGGGAGTATTGCCTCTCCCAGGCTTGACAGCGTGCTTGCTATGGTGTATCACAGCTCCAGGACAAAAATTATCCCATATATTCAGGGGGAGAAGGTATTTATAGACGGACGCCTTGTGACGTCCCCCTCTCTTCAGCTGAAGGGAGGAGAGATTGTATCGGTCCGTGGAATGGGGAAGTTCCAGTTTACAGGCACAGAGAATGAGACGAAGAAGGGCAGAATCTTTGTCTCTGCCAGAAAATACTGCTGATAAAAGTTTTCTGAATGGAACAGACGATAGAGAGTATTAAAAATAGACAGAAAGGGCTGCTTTTACTGGCTGGACAGACAGTCAAAAGGCGGTAAAGGGATGACAGAAATGGCAAACAGAATGACCGTTCACATGGATGAGAAGCCGGTTTACGATATTCTTCTGGAACAGGATTTTTCAGCTCTTCCAAAGGAATTGGAATTCTTTCATCTGGAACATAGAAAAATTTGCATTGTAACAGATTCCAATGTGGCGCCTCTGTATTTGGAGGAGGTAAAGGAGCTTTTGAAGCCGTGCTGCAGCCAGGTAATATCCTTTGTATTTCCAGCTGGCGAGGAGCATAAAAATTTAGACACAGTCAGGGAACTCTATGAGACGCTGATTTTAGCCAAATTTGACCGGAACGATATGCTGGCAGCCCTGGGAGGCGGCGTGGTGGGAGATTTGTGCGGTTTTGCCGCCGCTACCTACCTGAGAGGCGTGTCTTTTATCCAGCTTCCTACGACTCTTCTGTCTCAGGTGGACAGCAGCATCGGCGGCAAGACAGGCGTGGATTTCGACGCGTACAAAAACATGGTGGGCGCGTTCCACATGCCAAAGCTGGTTTACGAAAACATTGGAGCCCTGAAAACCCTTCCGCCGGAGCAGTTTTCTGCAGGCATGGGAGAGGTAATCAAGCACGGCCTGATTCAGTCAAACGAGTATTATGAGTGGATTCTGGAGCACAAGGAGGCGATCCGCGCCATGGACATGGATGCCCTGGAACAGCTGGTCGTGGAGAGCAACCACATTAAGCGGAGAGTTGTGGAACGGGATCCGGCTGAAAAGGGAGATAGAATGCTTCTGAATTTCGGCCATACGCTGGGACATGCCATTGAAAAGCTTAAAAATTTTGAACTGCTTCATGGAGAATGCGTTGCCCTTGGTTCGATTGCAGGTATGTACATTTCTGCAAAGAGAGGATATATTTCCATGGAGGAAATGGAGCGCTTTGCATCTGCTCTGTCCTGGTTCGGCATTAAAACTGCCGTAAACGGGCTTGACGTCCATTCGGTGATCGAGGCTACGGCCAATGATAAAAAGATGGATTCCGGTGTGATTCGATTCATCCTTCTGAAGGAAGTCGGACAGGCCTTTGTGGACCGCACGGTAACGCCGGAGGAAATGGAGGAGGCTTTGCAGTATATTTTCAATTAGCTGTAAAGCCGGTTAAAGGAGAAAAGAATACATGAATCAGAAAGTCAGACAGCTTCTCTTTTTTGCCGTTGGTTTAATTGTGTCCATTGGGCTTGATCAGTGGACAAAGGCCCTGGCAGTTGCGAAGCTGAAGGGAAATCAGCCGTTTGTGCTGATTAACGGAGTATTTGAGTTTTACTATTCTGAAAACAGAGGAGCGGCCTTCGGGATGCTTCAGGGAAGGCAGTTTTTATTTTTTATCATAGCGGCCTTCGTATTGGCGGCGGCCGTTTTTGTGTTGGTCCGGATGCCGTCTGAGCGCCGGTTTCTGCCTCTGACAGCGTGCCTGTTTTTGCTGGTATCGGGAGCTGCAGGGAATATGATTGACAGAATCAGCCAGGGGTATGTGGTAGATTTCCTCTATTTCAAGCTGATTGACTTCCCCATTTTCAATGTGGCGGACTGTTATGTAGTGATAGCGACATTCCTTTTAATGATTTTAATCTTTTTTGTCTATTCAGAGGAGGATCTGGCCTTCCTTTCTTTCAAGAAGCAGAGAAAAGAAGGGTAAATTGCGGCAGACAGCCAGCTGCGGCAGCATGAAATCTGCAGGGCTGCAGAGAAGAGACTGAGGAGAACGGAGGAAAAAGTTTGAAACAGAGTTATCTTGTGCCGGAGGAATTTCAGGGAGAACGAATTGACAAATACCTGTCAGAAGCCTGCTGTGGCCTTACCCGGTCTTACCTGCAGAAGCTGCTGAAATCCCAGCTGGTGGAGGTGGATGGAAAGGCCGTCAAAAACAGTTACCGCGTATCGGCTGGAGAGACTGTGGAATTGGAAGTGCCTGAGGCGGTAGAGCCAGAGATCGAGGCGGAGCCGATTCCGTTAGATATCCTATATGAAGATAAGGATATTATTCTCATCAATAAGCCCAAGGGGATGGTAGTGCATCCGGCGGCCGGACATTACAGCCAGACTCTGGTCAACGGTCTGATGTACCACTGCCGCGGGGAACTTTCCGGTATTAACGGGGTGATGCGCCCGGGAATTGTCCATCGGATCGATATGGATACCACCGGCGTCCTGATTGTATGTAAAAATGATTTTGCCCACAATTCAATTGCAGAGCAGCTGAAGGTTCACTCCATCACACGGAAGTATTATGCGATTGTCCATGGAGTGATCGGGGAGGACGAGGGGACGGTAGACGCGCCCATTGGACGCCATCCCGTCGACCGGAAAAAAATGAGTATTAATTACAAAAACGGTAAGCATGCGGTAACTCATTACAGGGTTTTAGAGCGCTTTAAACAGTTCACTTATGTGGAGTGCCAGCTGGAAACGGGAAGAACTCACCAAATCCGCGTGCACATGGCCAGCCTGAACCATCCTCTTTTAGGGGACAGTGTGTACGGACCGTCCAAATGTCCGTTTAAGCTTCAGGGACAGACGTTGCACGCAGGAGTTCTCGGAATTATCCACCCAAGAACCGGAGAGTATATGGAATTTTCTGCTCCGCTCCCAGAGTATTTTGAAAATCTTCTTGAAAAATTGAGAAAAATATAAAAGCTGATATTTTTGTTAAAAAGTGATGACTTTTCAGAAATTTTGAGCTATAATATGCATATGAACCATATTTCTTAAGGGAATTACAGAAGGGAGTGTTCATATGAAACATAATCTTGTGATTACAATAGGACGTGAGAGCGGAAGCGCAGGACGACAAATCGGTCAGATGCTGGCCAGTGAACTGGGGATAAAGTGTTACGACAAGGAACTGCTTACTCTGGCTGCAAAACAGAGCGGCCTGTGCGAGGAGCTGTTTAAGACCCACGATGAGAAGCCGACGAACAGTTTTCTGTATTCACTTATTATGGATTCCTACTCTGTAGGATATACAGGCGGACTGGGATATATGGATATGCCTTTGAATCAGAAGGTTTTTCTCGCTCAGTTCGAAGCGATTAAAAAATTGGCTGAGGAAGAATCCTGTGTGATTGTAGGACGGTGCGCCGATTACGCGCTGGCAGAGTATCCTGGAATGGTGTCTGTCTTTATCTGCGGCAATGAGGAAGATAAAATCCGGCATTTAATGGACAGCCACAATGTAGACCGTGTGAAGGCTAAGGATATTATGATCAAGACAGATAAGCGCCGCGCCAGCTACTATAATTACTATTCCAGCAAGCGCTGGGGAGACTGCAAGAGCTATGATATCTGCATTAACAGCAGCGTAGTGGGATATGAAGGCGCCGTACAGGTCATTAAAGCGTTTGCGGACACGAAAATGGAGTACTTAAAAAATAAAAATTCACAGGCCTAGAACTGCAGGGCGGTTTCCTTTGGGAGACCGCCTTATTTTTTTATGTTCAAAGAAGAAGCTGATCTAAAATTTCCAGAGAACCTGCGGCTGATTTAAGATTAAGAAAAAATTTCGTCTTTTTGGGTTGCTATTAAGAACCGATCAGTGATACTGTAATAAGGCAGGCTGTATGCAGCCGAGTTTTACAGACAGGATTTGTTACAACAGATAATGAAGATACACAAGAAAAAAGAAATAAAAACATATATGCTGACGGTTCTGGCAATGGCGGCTCTGGCAGTCCCCCCAGCGGTGCTGTCAGAGTGGATGAAGGAGTCTGGAAAGGGGTATGTGGAAGCCTTAAGCGCCAGTCATAGCCTGAAAAAGGAAAAGCAGGAGGACGGAAAACAGGAAAAAAAGTCCGTGGAAACGCTGCCAGATGAGAAAACATTTTTTTCCATGGCGCAGGGATGCCTAAAAGGAGTGGGAGAGTATCTGCATGGATTCTGGCAGAGCTTCGGATACGCTCCTTCCCCTGAAGAATACAATCTTGCTTACCTTTTTCCGCTGGAGGATACAGCAGAAGAGGAAAAGGGTGGGGAGGCCTCTCAAAAGACGGCTGCAGATATACTGCTGCAGACAGTTTTGCAGAAATTAAGCCGGTTTGGTCCGGAGCTTCACCAGAAATCTGCAGGAGGAGAATTGTTTGAGGAACTTAATGAAAAAGAGCAGAACTGGATGTACCGAATTTACCAGGAACTGAACCGCCTGCCTTACAGAACCGGGATTCGCTTCCGTTTTCTCAATGGGGATGGAACGGAGAGCGCAAATTACAGCAATACAAAGGAAATACTGGCGCTTACGAATGTGTATTCCTATTTTCACCAGTGGGATCACGTGCAGTCATCAGAGGCCTATGCGCTGAAATTGTGGGATTTATCTCACCAATACGATATCTCAGTGGGCTCTGTCTATTACTGCGACGGCTGTGAGGAGACAGATGAGGAGGAGACAGAGTTCACGCCCGCTCAGTCTGGAACTGCGGATGAGACAAAAGAGAGCGGACAGGAGAGTGTAAGAATACAGGAAACTGTGCCGCAGACAGAAGGAGAGACAGGAGGAGCCTCTGCCAGCGTTTCGTCCCAGAACGTGGGGAACGACGCAGGAGTATCTGAAACCTCAGGTCAAAATCCTGCGGAAAGTGCTGCGGCCGTTCCTGAGAAAAAAGAGGAACCAATGCCAGCTGAATCTGTGTCAGGATCAGTTTCAGCGCCAGAATCAACTTCGGCTTTGGAATCAGTTTCCGCACCAGAATCCGTTTCTTCAGCTTCAGCCGAGACAACACAGGCAAAAGAGACCGTATCAGCTGCTTTGAAAGAAGAGAGCGTTTCAGAAACAGAAGGGCAGACAGAAACGGCCCAACCTCAACAGAAGAATCCAGAGGCATCCGAGGAGAATGGAGCAGCGCAGGGAAACAGTTCTGGTTCTGGAACCGCCGATTTGTCTATCTGCCCAGGCCACGTCGATGTGGTGGTTACGATCACAATAACGGGGCTGAACGAACAAAAGAATCTGTTTTTTCTGGCTGCATCAATACAGGAAACAGAGGAGGAGAAGACTGACTCAGCAAACAATGAAAACGGAGGCTGGACCGGGTGGACAGAAGAGAGACAAGCAGCTGCACGCAGACTGGCATCTCTGGATTGGGAAGCTAAATATGGCTTAAAATCAGAGGAAATGTCTTTTGGAAAGACATTGACAAAACAGGAACTAGAAGCTCACATGGCTCTTCTGCCAGAAGATATATCGCCTGAGAGAAGAAAGCTGATTGCGTTCGCTCTTGATTCTGTTGGAAAAATTCCATACCATTTTGGAGGGAAGGCTTCTCGGCCAGGCTATGCCGGAAATCAGTTTTTCAGCGTGACAGAGCCGGATCAGATGGGAAGAACCTTAAAAGGCCTGGATTGTTCTGGATGGATTAACTGGGTATATTGGTCAGCCCTGGGAACGCCTGTTGCCAGAGGAGGAACCAGCAGTCTGGCTTCCAGCGGAACTGAAATACCCAGGGAGGAACTGAAGCCTGGCGATATTGCAGTGGTTCCTGGGGACGAGGCTCATGTAGTAATGTTTTTGGGCTGGGATCCGGCTACTGGAAAAATGATTTGCATTCACGAGAGCGCCGGAAGAGCCAATAATGTTACAGTGAGCCTTTCTGACAGAGCTTGGACTCACTACAGGAGAATTTTAGAGTAATCAGACAATAAAACAGTACAGGCCCTGAGAAAATCAGGGTCTTTTCATTACATTAAGCCATAGAAATCTATAGCGTTGGAACTGGAAACTGCCGGAGCCCGGGCGGGAGGAACCGCCGGAGCTGCCAGAGCAGAAAATGCAGAGGTTAAGGCTAACAGAAGAGCCAAACCGGCGGAACGTAATTTCTTCATAACGCACCCCCTAAAATGTGTTATAATAACAACGCAGAGTCAAAAGAAAGAAAACGCATGAAACTATTCGATAAACTATTCTTTCACGAATAGTTATAAATGTGTAAAGCAGACCTCTTTTGGAGGTTTCTGCACTCCTGCTCTTTTGACGCAGCTATTTAATTTTTATAATAATTGATTTACAGGAGACACAAAACAGATGAAACTTCAAAGACTGCTCAGCCTGACTCGACAGGCGCTTGATGCATATGACATGATTGATCCCGGAGACAAAATTGCGGTTGGACTTTCTGGAGGAAAAGACAGCTTGGCATTATTGTATGCTATGAAACATCTCCAGAAATTTTATCCCAAGTCTTTTGACTTATGTGCTGTTACAGTTGATTTAGGATTTGGCAATTTTGACCTGCAGGCGGCAAAAATCTTCTGCCAGAAACTTTCCGTTCCATATACAGTGGTTCCTACAGAAATCAGCCAGATTGTTTTTGAATCCCGCCAGGAATCGAACCCCTGTGCGCTCTGCGCAAAAATGAGAAAAGGCGCTTTGAATAAAGCTGCAAAGGATTTAGGCTGCAATAAAATTGCTTATGCTCACCACAGAGATGACGTAATTGACACGATGATGCTGTCTCTGATTTACGAGGGACGTTTTCATACCTTTTCTCCAAAAACGTATTTAGACAGAATGGATTTATTTGTAATACGTCCATTTTTATATGTATCGGAGGCTGATATTATTGGCTTCAAAAATCGTTACCAGCTTCCTGTATGTAAAAATCCATGTCCGGTTGACGGAAAAACAAAACGAGAGTTTGTTAAAAATTTAATTAAATCAATCAACACAGAGGCCCCAGGAGTAAAGGATCGATTTTTTCATGCAGTTGCATCTGGAAATATTCCCGGATGGCCTGTAAACGAAAATAATAACAGGAAATAATGCTTCAAACAATGATTCGAAAATAATGAAAAGGAGGAATTCGCATGGCAGTACTCTCCTACCACGAACAGGAAATGATAGAAAATACGAAGAAACTCAGAAAGCTTATCCGGGAACTTCCGCCTTTCTGCGCCGACTTTTTTCGCGGAATTGAACCTCGTACTTCTTCGCGGACAAGAATTGCTTATGCTTATGATCTGAGTATCTTTTTTGACTTTTTGATTCAAACGAATCCGATATGGAAAAATAAGGATAAACGCGATTTTACGGTAGATGTTCTGGATCAGATCGGTGTAATGGATTTGGAGGAATATTTAGAATTTCTCAAATGCCATTCTACAGAGAATAAAGAAGATTTAATTAATACCGAGCGGGGACTCACCAGAAAAATGTCCTCTCTAAAGAGCTTTTACAACTATTTTTTTAGAAATGAACGAATTCAGACGAACCCGGCTGCGCTGGTGAAACTGCCTAAGCTCCACGAAAAAGAAATTGTCCGGCTGGAGATTGATGAAGTAGCCCGACTCCTGGATCTGGTAGAGGACGGAGATTCTTTGACAGAAAGGCAGAAAGCTTACCATAAAAAGACCAGAGTAAGGGATCTGGCTTTGATGACGCTTCTGCTCGGCACAGGTATCCGCGTATCAGAGTGTATCGGATTGAATTTGAATGATGTCGATTTTAATGTCGATGGAATCCGGATTCACCGCAAGGGAGGAAAAGAAGTAATCATCTATTTTGGAGACGAGGTAGAGCTGGCCCTGAGAGACTACATGGAGGAACGCAGACACATCGTTCCTGCCCCTGGAAATGAGGAAGCTCTGTTCTTATCTATGCAGAAAAAGCGCCTGAATGTAAGGAGCGTAGAAAATCTTGTCAAAAAATATGCCCAGGCTGCAGCTCCTTTAAAAAAGATTACGCCTCACAAACTGCGCAGTACTTACGGAACGAATCTGTACCGGGAAACTGGAGATATTTATTTGGTAGCAGACGTTCTGGGACATGCAGACGTAAATACGACCAAGAGGCACTATGCGGCACTAGAGGATGAGCGCCGCCGCAGCGCCAGAAATAAGGTAAAGCTGAGAGAAAACTAAGGTTCTATGCAGAATCAGAACAAAGAATTACTTTGGTACAGAATCATAGTAATAGATGGTCAGATAATGTCCGGCATGAATGGTGTCTTCGGAAAGGGAATTCATCTCTTTTAAGTCACAGACATATTCGGCGGCACTTTTGCCGGAATGAGTGCGGTATGTTTCTGCAATACTCCATAAGCTGTCTCCATCCTGAATTTGGATGCTGGTATAGTATTTATGGTAAGGACTGCTCTTCTGCTCTTCTGCCTGTGAACTTAAAAGATTCACTGTCGTCAGTATAACGCAGAGAGCAAAAAGCGCAGCAGCGCTGAACAAAATTTTCGCTGCAGGACAGTTAGGACGGATGAGACAACTGTCTGGCGAACAAACGGATCCGGATAAGGAAACACCCCTTTCGGCAAGTTTTCCTTTTTTTCTGCTTTTTCCTTTCATAGTAAAATCCTCCTCGTATGGTAAAATGAGTAGAAAAACAAAACAAACGCATGTTCCGGAACGTATGTTCTTTAACTATCTGTATTATATATCTCGAACATGCGTTTGTCAATTGATTTTGCAAAAAATCCGAACAAAAGTTTGCCTTTTTTGCCATTCCATGATAATATAGTATTATCAGGGGCAGTACACTGTTTTACGATTACCCGATGGGAGGTTTGATTATGTCACAGGAAAAAATTACGCCAAAACAGCAGGAAATATTAGAATATATTAAAGAAACTATATTAAAGAAGGGCTATCCGCCGGCTGTCAGGGAAATTTGCGAAGCGGTAAATTTAAAGTCTACCTCCTCGGTTCACTCCCACCTGGAGACGCTGGAGAGAAATGGATATATACGCAGGGATCCTACGAAGCCCAGAACCATAGAGATTATTGACGACTGCTTTAATCTGGCCCGCCGGGAGGTAGTGAACGTTCCTCTTTTGGGAACAGTTGCCGCCGGTATGCCGCTTTTAGCTCAGGAAAACATCGAGAATTATTTTCCGATTCCCACAGAGATGCTTCCAGATAAAGAGGTATTCATGCTCCGGGTAAAGGGCGACAGTATGATAGAGGCCGGTATTTTTAATGGTGATTTGATTTTTGTAGAGAAGACCGTTACGGCTGAGAACGGAGAAATTGTGGTAGCGCTTTTAGACGATTCAGCCACTGTGAAGCGTTTTTATAAGGAGAACGGCCACTATCGTCTTCAGCCGGAGAACGCTTCCATGGAGCCTATCATTGTAGATGAAGTTCAGATTCTTGGAAAGGTATTTGGATTATTCCGGATGAAGATGTAGTGCCTGCGCTTCGGTTTAACAGCTTATGTTTCATGAGGCGATATGATTTTATAAAAGTGTATAAAAGTGCCTGTTCTGGTTTACATAACACGATTATGTAAACCAGAACAGGCACTTTCGCTTTGCCGGTCAGGATGTTTCATTTTTTTTTAAAACATAGTTTACATAATAAAATTATGTAAACTATGTCAAAGGTAAATATTAAACTATAAAAATGAGAATAAAAAGGAGCTGCTGTTACAGCTCCTCTACATTCTCAATGACCTTTCCATCTCTCCAGATACGCTCTAAATCATAGAATAATCGGTCTTCTCTTGAGAAAATATGGACGATAATATCATTGTAATCCATAAGAATCCAGTTTGCAGTATTATAGCCTTCTACCTGGCGTGCTTCAAAGCCAGCCTTAAAGAGCTCTTCCTCCACATTGTCGGCCATTGCCTGTACCTGATTTGGATTTGCTCCTCCTGCGATAATAAAGTAATCGGCTAAAACAGATACGTTCTGGATATCAATAATCTTGATGTCCTCGCCTTTTTTATCTTCCAGGGCTTTGACAGCCAGCTTTACCATTTCTTTTGATGGGTTCATAGGTTTCTCTACTCTCCTTCTTTTTGCTCTTCCTTCTGTCTGCACATTTGCTTCTTATAATAATGATATGCATTTTGAGTCATAATGTCTGCGTAAGTTCCGGATTCCTTCAGATAGCGGAGAGTACCCTCCATAATCTGAAACAGTGCCTGATCCAGATCCTCAAAAGCCAGACGGCGGATGGCCGGCAGATCTTTGATTTTATACCGGCGCGGCTCGATATAATCAGCAATATAGAGGATTTTGTCCAGAAGACTCATGTCAGGCTTTCCAGTTGTGTGGCAGGCAATGGCGCTGAGAATTTCCGGATCGTTTACGCCAAACTTCTCTTCTGCCATTCTGGCTCCGAGCCTGGAATGAATAATAGACGGGGCCTGAAGCTCTCCTTCTGTCAATTCCATACCGCTGTTTCTGCAGGCAGCTATGATCGAGTTATTATCATAACATTTTGCGCAGTCGTGAAGAAGGCCGGCCAGCTCTGCCTTGTCCAGATCATAGCCATACCGCATAGCTAAAGCCATACAGGTAAACGAAACGCTCAGAGAGTGTTCATATCTTCCAGGCTTTAAGCTGGCCTTTAATTTTTCTCGAATTGAAAAAATTTCGCTGTTCATAATTTTGCGCCTCATTTGCATTATCTCTGTATATTAGTCTGTGATGGGGCTGTAGAGCCGACGCTCTCTGATAAACTGCACCACAGGATCCGGGATATAGCGGGAGACCTGCTCTCCGTTTTGTATTTTCTGCCTCAGAAGCTGAGACGATACGTCCATCCGCCTGGAGTGCAGCCGGCAGATTCTGGCGTCGTACTTTTTTGTCAGATATTCAATCTGACGATTGAAAGGAACATCGTCATGGCCGCAGGCGCGGTCAGCCGCCAGAATAACAGCGTTTTTCATCACAATTTCGGGATGATACCATTTTTCTATATCGAAAATAGAATCAGCTCCTACTATAAAATAAAATTCTGTGTCAGGATAAGCCTGCTTTAACAGGAGCAGCGTATCGGCAGTATAGGTATTCCCCTCCGTTCTGCACAGCTCAAAGTCAGAACAGGCAAAAAAGGGCGTGCTTTCAACAGCCAGGCGAACCATCTCCAGGCGGTCAGCCGGAGATGTAATGTGGCGATCCTTTTTGTGGGGAGGCTGCCTGGACGGCATATACCAGACACAGTCCAGATCATACTCCTCATAGGCCTGTTTTCCCAGCATCAGATGGCCGGAATGAATGGGATCAAAGGTTCCTCCCATAATACCGATTTTTTTCATTTCTGCCAGCTCCTTTCAGATATTCTGATGCCTATGGCAGCACAATTTTTCTCTTCTTTTCATCCTTAGCAGGCTTGTAGAGAACGATTTTCTTTCCGATTACCTGGACTACCTGGGAATGGGTTCTCTCGGCTAATACGGCCGCGATGGAATTGCCGTCGTCCAGACAGTTTTTCAGAACGCTCAGCTTGATGAGCTCTCTCGCCTCCAGGGCCTCTGCTACTGCAGCGGTAAGCTCCGGAGTTACGCTTGACTTTCCAATCTGGAAAATCGGATCTATTTTCATAGCAAGCCCTTTTAAATAGGCTCTCTGTTTACTTGTCATAATTTATCCCCTGTTATTTGTAATAGTCAAATTCCAGGCCATACATGCGGACGGTATCGCCCTCTTCAATTCCGGCCCTTTCAAGTTCCTCTAAAATTCCGGAATCCTTCAGGAAGCGCTGGAAGAACTGGAAGCCCTTCTCAGAATCCAGGTTGGTATAGCCCAGCATTTTTTCGATCTTCGGTCCCTCAACCACAAAGACTCCCTCTTCGTTCTGTTCAACCGTATACGGAAGATTTTCTCCCTGATACTGGTATTCAAATTCTTTCTCAAAAATGACAGGAGTCTGATCGACGGTTTTTAAAAGCTCGTTGATATGGTAAAGGAGCTCCTTTACACCCTGTCCGCTGACTGCGGAAATCGCGAATACCTGAATTCCCTCCGGCTCAAATTCTGCCTTCAGGCGATCCACAGGATTTTCCTCTCCGTTTTCCGGATCAAAGTAAATCGCGTCTGTTTTATTGGCCGCGATAACCTGAGGACGTGTCAGCAGCTCAGGATTGTAAGCTCTAAGCTCCTCGTTGATAGCCCTGATATCGGCTACCGGATCGCGTCCTTCTGTGGATGCGGCGTCTACCACATGAACCAGAACTTTGGTTCTTTCAATGTGTTTTAAGAAAGCGTAGCCAAGGCCTACGCCCTGGGAAGCTCCCTCGATAAGCCCTGGAATATCGGCCATAACAAAGCCCTGTCCCTCGCTTAAATCGACAACTCCGAGATGTGGATTCAGAGTTGTGAAATGGTAATTGGCGATTTTAGGTCTCGCATTTGATACACGGGAAAGCAGAGTAGATTTACCAACATTGGGAAAGCCTACAAGGCCTACATCAGCGATTACCTTTAATTCCAGCTGTACCCAAAGCTCCTGAGCCGGCTGTCCCGGCTGCGCGTACTTAGGAACCTGCATGGTGGATGTGGCAAAGTGCATATTACCCAGACCGCCTTTTCCGCCCTTTAAGATTACCTCACGTCGGTTGGAGCCGGACATATCGGCAATGACCTTTCCCGATTCAAAGTCTTTGATAACTGTTCCTTCAGGAACCTTGATAATAATATTGTCACCGTCTGCTCCGTGGCAGCGGCGCTTTCCGCCGGATTCGCCGTCCTGGGCCGCATATTTGCGGACATGGCGAAAGTCTGTCAGAGTGTTCAGTCCATCTTCTACTTCAAAAATAACGTCTCCGCCTTTTCCGCCGTCCCCACCGTCCGGACCGCCGGCAGCTACGTAGAGTTCACGTCTGAAGCTGACATGGCCGTCTCCGCCTTTTCCGGATCTGATAAATACTTTTGCGCTGTCGGCAAACATAGCAACACCTGTCCCTTTCTCTGTGATCTATCGTCTGTCTGTAACCAAAAACAGCCCCATACGATAAGGTATGGAGCTGCTTGAATTATTCGTTAATTGCTCTTGGGTAAACAGAAACCTGCTTTTTGTCTCTGCCCTTTCTCTCAAATCTAACAACGCCGTCAACCATAGCGAATAATGTATCATCTCCACCGCGGCCTACGTTGATACCTGGATGAATCTTTGTACCACGCTGTCTGTAAAGAATGTTGCCAGCTAATACAAACTGTCCGTCTGCTCTCTTAGCTCCCAGTCTCTTGGACTCGGAATCACGGCCGTTCTTTGTGGAACCAACACCTTTTTTGTGAGCGAATAACTGAAGGTTCATTTTAAACATCACTTACACCTCCTCAAACCGGATTTTAATATATTGTTCTCCATAGGCTTCCGAAATATTCTGAAGTCCCAGAATAAGGGAATCCATCAGGAGCTTCGACTCTGCGCTGACTGTCCCGGTAAAGGAAAACTCAAATGCACCGCTTTCTTCATCCATACTGCCATTAAAACCGTCTTCTGTGAATGTCTCAACAGAATTCGCCATATTTAAGGCCAATGCGGAAACGGAAGCACAAATAATATCCTTTCCGTAATCATCATATCCTGCATGTCCATGGAAAGAAATTCCACGGCAGGAACCATCAGAATCTTTAAATACGTTTACTCTGATCATCTCTGATTAAGCGTTGATCTTTTCAATCTTAACCTGTGTGAAGAGCTGTCTGTGACCGTTCTTCTTGTGATAGCCAGTTTTGCTCTTGTACTTGTAAACGATAACCTTTTTGCCTTTACCCTCTTTTACTACAGTTGCGGAAACTGTTGCACCGTCAACGGTTGGGCATCCGATCTTTAACTCACCGTTGTTTACGGCAAGAACCTGATCAAAGGTAACTGTCTCACCAGCACCTGCACCAAGTCTCTCAACTTTAATGATATCGCCCTCGGCTACTTTGTACTGCTTACCACCTGTTGCAATAATTGCGTACATATGGCACCTCCTCTTATCATTACTCGCCAGCTTCGGCGCCGGAAATCCGGACTTGTAAACCTCACTGTGCGGCATACTGTGATATAATAGCATTTTCCTCTGGACTTGTCAACTGGTTTACAGAGAAAAGTTTTGAGTTTTTATAATTTTTTAGCATTCTTTTATCGGATATCCAGCTGCCCGTACCTGCTCTGCCAGAGGACGTTTTACCTTTTTTCTGGTAATTTCCACCAGACCCAGACGGGTCATGTCTACCAGCACCGTTTTGACCGGATCCTTAAGAAGCTCCCGCTCCAGCAGAGACATCAGCCTCAGCCTCTCTTCTTCTGTTTCCATATCAATGAAATCTACTACAATAATGCCGGACAGATTTCGCAGCCTCAGCTGCCGGGCAGTTTCTGCGGCAGCCTCCTGGTTGATCTTAAAGATGGTTTCTGCCTGGGTCTTTTTCCCGGCATATTTGCCTGTATTGACGTCAATAACCGTCAGGGCCTCCGTTGGTTCAATGACCAGATAGCCGCCGGATTTCAGCCACACATGTTTTCCAAGAGCCTGTTCCAGGGCAGTCTCCAGGCTGTAGAGCTTGGAAAGAGACAGCATCGGATCCTCATAGAAGGAAAGTTTTTCCAAATCCTCTGGCTGGTTTTCTTCCAGATACTGCCGGACAGCCTCATAGCAGTCCTTATCGTCAGTCACAACAGCCTCCAGCTCAGAAGTGTAGGCATCGCGGATACTTCTGATGTAGGATGGCTCAGAGGACGCCAGAAGGCTGTAACAGGTGCGGTGGGAGGCAGATGCCAGAAGCGTCTGACGTCGTCTGGCCAGAAGCTCCAGCTCCTGCAGAATCTCTTCCTCTCCCGCTTCTCTGGCATTAGTTCTTACAATCAGTCCAAATGAGAGTCCAAATGAGCCTGCCGTCTCCTTCTCCAGCAGATTCTGCATGTGCTGCTTCCAGGCCTTATCCCGTATTTTTCCAGAAAATCCAATCTGCTTTTTCCCCTGGGTTAAAACCAGATATTTTCCTGTAAAATTCAGATTTGAGGTGAGCACCGGATCCTTTGTCTTCACGGCATCCCGCTCCACCTGAACCAGAATTTCATCTCCCTGACGAAGGGGACGATGACTGTCCTGCGTTTTGGCTGCAGCGTCTGTAAACAGATGGGTTTTATTGTCTGTGAGACTGTAATAGCCAGTCAGGCCGTTTCCCAGGTCAATGAAGGCGGAATTAATATTTTTTACAATATTTTTTACCTTGCCGATATAGATATTACCCAGAATTCCTGTTTTTTCGGCCGGCTCCAGATTCAGGGAACGACACTTTCCGTTCTCTGTCAGAGCTGTCAGAATCTGGTTTCCCCATCTGGTAATCAGAAGCTTATTTAATGGTTTCTCCATATTCCTCCAATGACACGAACCGACGGCAGTCTTCACTGCCCTGCTCACCGTAAACCTCTTCCCTCTGAATCTGGAAGGCAAAAGGCGGATACTCCTGGCCCATTGCTTCATAGTAAGCGCCGATTACCTGCTCCGGCCGGATATTGACAGAGCTTCCGGCAGAGAGTTTCATAAAGATTCTGCCTGCTCCCTGACGCTCAGGGCTGTCGGAAGAATCTTCCTTCCAGGTGCTTCCCTTAAAAGGACTCTCAATCACAATTTCATAGAGATAGGGTTTTAAATCTATTTCCTTAACGCCCTTTTTTGTCTTTTTGACGATAGAAATGGAAGGCTTTTCGAGGAAATGGGACAACCCTGTCCAGAAACCGTCCTCATCTTCCGGTTCATAGCCGTCTTTAAACCACATCGTGTAGTCAGCTGCAGCTACCAGAGACATGGCATTTTTTGCGGAGTCAGGAAGCTTTCGGTAGGAGGTGACTGTGATCCCCTCTACATTAGCTGCGTTGATCCGGCTTACCATTTCTTGGGAGGATTCTGTGCTGTTTACCTCAATATCTACATATTCACCGTTGCTGGTAAGTCCTACTCCCAGCGGAGCAGCAAAGGACATAATCTGATGCGGGCTGAAGCCCTCGCTGTAGCGGATATCTACATCAGCCCGGCGCATTACCTTCTGGAAATACCGCATAATATCCAGGTGGCCGACAAATTTGACAGCGCCCTGCTTTCGGAATTTAATTCTTATTTTCATAGCAGACGCCTCCTTTATATTTTAATGCGCCGCAGGCAGAACATTTCTGACGGCAGTTAGGTGTGACAGTTTCATGGAGAGCCTGATTCCACTCTCTTTGTAAGAATTCCTTGGAAACACCGGCATCAATGAAATCCCATGGGAAGACTTCGTCCAGAGAACGCTCTCTGAGGGTGTAGAATTCAGGATCTACGCCGCAGGTTTCAAAGGCTTTCATCCACACGTCGTTTTTAAAGCTTTCAGACCAGGAGTCATAGAGAGCGCCGTTTTTATAAGCTTCCTCAATGACAGCTGCTACTTTTCTGTCACCACGGGCCATAACGCCCTCTAACACAGTAACATCAGCCTCATGCCAGTTATAGCGGAGGCTCTTATGGTTCAGCATTTCTTTCATCTTTGTGTTTACGATATGAGCCTTTTTCAGGTACTCCTCTTTGGTGAACATGGTTGCCCACTGGAAAGGAGTAAATGGCTTCGGCACAAAGAAAGAGGTACTGGAAACTACCTGAACCTTACCGAAACGCTGCTCCTTGGGAACCTTGTAATACTCTTCCGCCACTTTTTCAGCTAAGAGAGCGATTCCTTCCATATCCTCCACTGTCTCAGTGGGAAGTCCCAGCATAAAATACAGCTTGACCCGGTTCCAGCCGCCTTTAAACGCTTCGGAGGAGCCATGGAGAATATCTTCCTCTGTCAGTCCTTTGTTAATTACGTTTCTCAGCCTCTGGGAGCCGGCCTCCGGTGCAAAGGTCAGGCTGCTCTTTTTAATATCCTGTACCTTGCTCATTACATCCAGAGAGAAGGCGTCAATACGCAGGGAAGGCAGGGAGACGTTTACACCCTTGCCGTCAAACTCGTCAATCAGGAAATTGACAAGTCCTTCCAGCTGTGTGTGATCACTGGAGCTTAAGGAGCTTAAGGAGATTTCCTCATGTCCTGTGCTCTTTAACATTTTGTAAGCCAGATCCTTTAGTGTTTCCAGACTTCTCTCACGAACAGGACGGTAAACCATGCCAGCCTGGCAGAAACGGCAGCCGCGGATGCAGCCTCTCATAATTTCCAGCACGACTCTGTCCTGTGTTGCCTTGATGAAGGGAACGACAGGCTGTTCCGGATAGTAGGTGTCGTTCATTTCCATTACCAGCTGTTTGGAGACTGTTTCTTTTGCATGGGGATTGTTGGGAACCATCCGCTCAATGGTTCCATCTTCTTTATAAAGGACATCGTAAAAGGCAGGCACATAGATGCCTGGAATTTCCGCTGCCAGTTCTAAGAATTCTCTCCTGCTGCCGCCTTTCGCCTGATTTTCCCTGTAGCGGTCTAAAAGCTCAAAGTAAACCACCTCTCCCTCTCCCATGTAGAAAAGGTCGAAGAATTCAGCAATAGGTTCTGGATTGTAGGTGCAGGGGCCGCCTCCGATTACAATAGGATCCTCTTCTGTCCTGTCACAGGCGTGGAGAGGAATCTGAGCCAGATCCAGAAGCTGAAGCACGTTGGTATAGCACATTTCATACTGGAGAGTGATACCCAAAAAGTCAAAGTTCTTAATGGGGTCCTGAGACTCCAGGGCAAACAGTGGGATCTGTTTTTCCCGCATAATCTGATCCAGATCCATCCACGGGGAGTAGACACGCTCACAATAGACGTCCTCTCTTTTGTTAAACATATCGTAGAGAATCTGGATTCCCAGATGGGACATACCCAGCTCGTAGACATCCGGGAAAGCCATGGCAAAGCGGATCTTTCCTGCCGGATCCTTTTTCACCATATTCACTTCCCCGCCGATGTAACGGGCAGGCTGCTGAACGCTTAAAAGTATTTCATCACTTAACGCTAATTTTCTCATAAACTTTTATTTTACCTGCATTTCTAAATTGATTTTTATATGGATAATACCGAATCATTATAGGTGATATTTCAAAAAGAAGCAAGCCTCTTTTCCCCTATGCAGATTTAATTCTAACTTTCTGAGCAGGCTGCTGAACGGCTGTTTATGACTGCGTTTACAGCAAAGCTCAGTATCAGCATAACAAGCGCTGCGCTTACCCAGCAGAAACCGGCATCGTATAAAGGCAGAGAGTGGCATAAATCTGAGAGTAATCCCAGAGGAACACCGGCATTATCGAGTGCATAGATCACACTGATGCAGCTTACGCCTGTAACAACCATAGGATAGACATATCTGTTTGACGCCCATACCTGATGAGACAGTCCCAGAAGAATCAGCACGATAGATACAGGATAAATCGCATCGAGTACAGGAATAGAGAGACTTAAAATTGCATTCAGTCCCAGGTTGCAGACCAGGAAGGAGAAAACGGTAATGGCAATCACCCACTGTCTGTATCCAAAAAATTTAAACTGTTTTGAAAAGAACTGTGAGATGGAGTTAATCAGTCCCACGCAGGTGGTAAGGCAGGCAAGAGAGAAAATAGCTGCCAGAATAATAGCTCCAAATTCACCAAAAAGCTGGGATACAATATGACGCAGAGTCCATGCACCGTTTTCCTGCACAGCGTACACACCGGAGCTGCACATTCCCATATAGGTCAACATGATGTAAACAAGCGCCAGGATAGAACCTGCAAAGACACCGGCATACACGGTATGCTTCATAACATCCTTTTTTTCTTTTAAGCCAAAGGAATCGAGGGTAATGGCAATCACCAGTCCAAAGTTAAGGGCTGCGATGGTATCCATGGTCTGGTAGCCTTCCGAGAAGCCCTTGAAAAACGGCATTTCATATGCAGCCTGAGGAGCTGCCACATCGATTTTTCCCCTGAAAAGAAAGCTGAAAAACAGTATGCTGAGCAGACATAACAGGCTTGGAGTTAAGAAGCTTCCAATTCGTTTGACCAGCTTTCCAGGATTCATACACAGCCAGAAAGCCAGCAAGAAAAATACAAAAGAATACAGAACCATGAAAAGCTTAATATCAGATCCCGCCGGCAGGTAGGGGGCTACCGCCATTTCAAATGGTACGGATGCGGCTCTTGGGATGCCCAGTCCAGGTCCGATAGAAAGATAAATTAAAATGGTAAAGACAACGGAAAATTTCTTTCCTACCTGATTGGCCAGACAGTCCAGGCCGTTAAAACGTGCGACAACAATAACGCCGAGAACCGGAAGCACCACAGCTGTCAGCAAAAAGCCCAGAAGGGCCGGAACGGCTGCTGCCCCTGCATTCTGGCCTAAAAACGGCGGGAAAATCAGGTTGCCTGCTCCAAAGAACAGCGAGAACAGCATAAAGCTTACCAGTAACATTTTTCTTCGTGACAAATTCATTTTCTTCTCCTCCTCAAAAGAAATAAAGCATCCCGTGCACAGCACGTGTTTTTTTCACAGTGTAATGTTCCCGTGAAAAAATAAAGACCCGTCTCAAGGATTTCCTTGAGACGAGTCCTGATAATTAAATCAATACCCCGCGGTACCACTCAAATTGCAGAATCATAATCCTGCCTCTTTTTAGGCTCCAACAAGCCCTAGACACTAACGTAGCCAACACGAAAATTCTTACTCCTGCTGTAAAAGCGTTTCGGAATTTCAGCTCAGAAGTGATAAGAGATTTCAGATGATGTTTATCGGGATTCCAGCATCCCCGACTCTCTGTAAAACATTTTACCGACTCTGTCTTCGTCACAGCCTTTGTATTCATTTAATTGTCTTCAGAATAGCACTAAGGTTTGAGTCTGTCAATCATTTTCAGAAATAAAATTTATTTTACTTCAAATTGATTTCACACCTTACCAAAACTACATGCTTTCGTGGAAGGTACGTTTAATTACCTCCAGCTGCTGCTCCCGGCTCAGTCTGCTGAAATTAACTGCGTATCCGGAAACGCGGATTGTCAGAGTTGGATACTGCTCCGGATGTTCCATGGCATCAATTAAAAGCTGCCGGTTCATTACATTTACATTCAGGTGATGAGCGCCCTGGATAAAGTATCCGTCCAGAATCATAACCAGGTTTTTAATTCTCTTCCCTTCTGTTTTTCCAAGGGCAGATGGAGTGATAGAGAAGGTATTGGATACGCCGTCCTGGCAGACTGCCCGGTAGGGAAGCTTTGCAACTGAGTTCAGGGAAGCTAAAGCACCATGGGTATCGCGTCCGTGCATTGGGTTGGCTCCTGGAGCAAAGGGTTCGCCTGATTTTCTTCCGTCAGGGGTAGTTCCTGTCTTTTTGCCGTACATAACGTTGCTGGTAATGGTAAGGGCAGACAGAGTGTGGATGGCATTTCTATACAGGGCATGTTTTTTAAGCTCTGCTGAGAAGAAGGACACAAGCTCTACCGCAATGTCATCTGCCCGGTCATCGTCATTGCCATATTTAGGGAAGTCTCCCTCTACCTTAAAGTCTACAGCGATTCCCTCTTCGTTCCGCACAGGAGTTACCTTGGCAAATTTAATGGCGGACAGAGAGTCAACGGCTACAGAAAGACCAGATACACCAAAGGCGGCAAGCCGTTCTACCCAGGTATCGTGAAGTGCCATCTGGCTGGCTTCGTAGGCGTATTTATCATGCATAAAATGAATAATGTTAATGGTATCTACATAGAGTTCTGCAACATAGGCCAGGGTTTTCTTGTAATCTGCCAGAACGTGGGCATAGTCCAGAACCTCATCTGTATTTTTCTCAATATCAGGGATAACCTGGATTCCCTTGCGCTCATCTATACCGCCGTTAATAGCGTACAGAAGGCTTTTAGCCAGATTGGCCCTGGCTCCGAAAAACTGCATCTGTTTTCCGACTGCCATGGCTGATACGCAGCAGGCGATACAGTAATCATCCCCATACATGGGGCGCATCAGATCGTCATTTTCATACTGGATGGAATCAGTATCAATACTCATGCGGGAGCAGTAATTTTTAAATGCCTCCGGCAGATTCTGGCTCCACAGCACTGTCAGGTTTGGCTCCGGCGCAGTGCCTAGGTTTGTCAGAGTATGGATATAGCGGAAGGAATTTTTTGTGACCAGAGTGCGTCCGTCTACTCCCATGCCGCCGAGGCTTTCTGTCACCCAGGTAGGATCTCCGCCAAACAGTTCGTTGTATTCAGGGGTACGCAGATGACGTACAAGACGCAGCTTGATAATAAACTGGTCAATCAGCTCCTGGGCTCCAGCCTCGTCCAGGATGCCTGCCTCCAGATCGCGCTGGATATAGATATCAAGGAACGTTGCTGTACGTCCAAGGCTTGTGGCTGCTCCGTTGTTCTCCTTGATACCTGCCAGATATGCCATGTACAGATTCTGAACCGCTTCACGGGCATTTTCAGCAGGCTTTGTGATATCGCATCCATACCGCGCTGCCATATCGGCCATTTTCTGGAGAGCGCGGATCTGTTCGCTGACATCTTCCAGAAGACGGATTCTTTCATCTGTCATGGGACCGTCAAGCAGTTTGATGTCCTCTTTTTTTGATTCAATTAAAAAGTCAGTTCCATAGAGAGGAACACGTCGGTAGTCGCCTACAATGCGTCCCCGTCCGTATGCGTCCGGAAGACCGGTTAAAAGTCCTGCGGTTCTGGCTTTTCTGACCCGTTCCGGATAAGCGTCAAATACGCCGTCATTGTGGGTTTTCCTGTATAAATTGAAGTGCTTTTCCACTTCGGGATCCAGTTCATAGCCATACTGCTCCAGTGCGCTTTTAGCCATTCTCATGCCGCCGAAGGGATTGACAATCCGCTTTAAAGGAGCATCTGTCTGAAGTCCGACAATTACCTCATTTTCTTTATCAATATAGCCGGGAGCAAAATTATCAATTCCGGAAACAACAGTCGTATCTACATCAATGATGCCTTTTTTTACTTCTTCCAGAATCAGGACGTGGGCTTTTTCCCATACCTTTTTCGTTTTTTCAGTAGTTCCTGTCAGAAATTCATCATTTCCTGCATAGGGCGTATAGTTTTTCTGAATAAAATTTCTTACGTTTACTACGTGACGCCACTCTCCTGTCTTAAATCCTTTCCATGCAGTGCAGTTTACATCGATACTCATGTTTGCAGTCTCCTTTCGCCTAAAGACATTTTACCAGTGTTGTTATCTGTTTAGTTCTGAAAATATTCATTCATCATGTTCTGCCATTGTTCCAGTTCGGAAGCATCTTTTGGCAGAACCTGTTCCAGTCTGTAGGGAATCCCCATGGCTTTGTATTTGGGAACACCCAGCACATGATAAGGCAGAAGTTCTACCTTTTGCACGTTTTTAATCTGTTTGACTGCTTCAAACAGTCCCATAAGATGTTCTCTGCTGTCTGTAAGTCCTGGAACTGCCACATGGCGAATCCAGAGAGGTATGTTAAATTCCTGTACCGCCTGGAGAAAACGAAAGCTTTCATCCATGGGCTGGCCGGTAATATTCAGATATCCTTCCATGGTGTAGTGCTTAACGTCAAACAGCACCAGATCCGTGTGTTTCAGGATATCCTCATAACCGCCGTTTCCATAACCGGCTGTATCCAGGCAGGTGTGGATGCCCTGTTCTTTACACAGAGCCAGAGTCTCGGCTAAAAAGTCCTTCTGAAGAAGAGGCTCCCCACCGGAGAAGGTGACGCCTCCGGTACTGCCGTAGTAAGGTTTGAACCGGTTGAGAACAGCTATAATTTCCTCCGGCGTTTTCGTCTCTGCCCTGCCGTCTATCTCCCAGGTATCAGGATTATGGCAGTATTGGCATCTTAAACAGCATCCCTGCAGAAAAATAACAGTGCGGATACCAGGGCCGTCTACCAGCCCCATGGATTCCCAGGAATGAATGTGCCCCATTGTCATGGTATGATATCCTCCTTGAGTGGCAATGAATGAAAAAATAGATAAAAAACAGATAATATGGCTGTCTGGATGAACTGGCTGTCAGAGTTGTTTTAAGAATATCAAACAAAAAAAGCCAGACCTCCAGGCAGAGTGCCCAGACGGTCGGCTTTTTAAAATCATACTTCATGTGGTTTATTCCACTTCCGTCAGTCATATGATGACTCAACTATACAAAACAAATTTTCTTTTGTCAAGAGGATACAGATGTTTATTTCTGACTTTTTTCATAGTATTGTCTTCTGATTTCTTCCGGCACCAGACTTCCGCCGGTTGCCCATGCAATATGAACCGCCTGTTCCATATTCTGTTCCAGGCCGTGAGACGCCAGAAACTGCCTTCCTTCCGGGCTGGAACAGAGAACTGCCGGACCCTGAAAGGCGGCACAGGAGCTTGGTTCAATAAACATGCCCTCTGTGTCCATGAAGGCGCGCAGATAGCGGTATAAATGTTCATCTGTGACAGTGAATTCCCCGGCTAACAGGGAAGAAATCTGTCTACCGACAAATTTAGAAGGACGTCCTACTGCCAGGCCGTCTGCATCCGTAAGGCCGGAAAGGCCGATATCCTGGACACAGATTCTGTCATGAAGTCCTGTCATAACGCCCAAGGCCATGCAGGGGGCCTGTACAGGCTCTGCAAAGAAACAGTAGACAAAATCACCAAAGATCTGCTTCAGGCCGAAGGTAATGCCTCCTGGAGCGCCTCCTACGCCACAGGGCAGGTAAACAAACAGAGGATGGGAACGATCTACAATAATATCCATGGCATCCAGCTGCTGTTTCAGACGTCTGGCAGCGGTAGCATAGCCTAAAAACAGGCTGGCTGAATTTTCATCATCCACAAAATAACTCATGGGATCTTCTTCGGCCTGAGCGCGTCCGGCTTTCACAGCTTCACTGTAATCGGAAGCATACTCAATGACATGGACGCCTTTTTCTCGGAGCAATTTCTTTTTCCATTCCTTTGCATCCATAGACATATGTATGGTTACATGATAGCCTAAAGCCGCACTGATAATTCCAATGGACAGTCCCAGATTTCCGGTGGAACCGGCATGAACCGAATAACGGCTGAAAAATTTTTTAAACTCCGGGCGGCAGAAAGCCTCATAGCTTTCACCGGGACGGATCATACCCTCAGAAAGAGCCAGTTCTTCCGAGTGCTTGAGAATTTCATAAATACCGCCTCTTGCCTTTACAGAGCCTGCCGCCGCCAGATGGCTGTCCATTTTAAGCAGAAGGCGGCCTTTCAGACTGGCGTGAAAGGAATCATTCAGAGCATTCTTCATGGATGGAATCTCGATCAGGGGAGACTCTATCATGCCGTCTGCTGCTTCTGTCTCAGGAAAAGCCTTTTTAATAAAAGGTGCAAACCGCAGCCATCTTTCTTCTGCATCTTCTATATCAGACGCCGAAAAAGGCAGCTTTTTTAAAGCAGAATCTGCATCAGTCAGCTGGTCATTGTTCCAGAAAATCTCTTTTCCCTGGGACATTGGGCGGATGAGTGGAAACTGTTCGGTCAGTTCATGGATGTTGTTGTTCCTATTCACGTTTATCATACTCCTTTGCTGCAAATGATACAAAGCTGTTAAAATAAAATCTCCAGAGCTTCAGAAGGAATCAGAGGACGGATTGCCGCCTGCATTCGTTCGTGCTGCTGTTTAGAAATTACAATCTTTTTCTTACAAACAGAAATTTCTGATAATTCCTTTAACCGGCTGACGCTTCTCACAACTGTGCGGACACTGACACCGATATTGCTGGCAATGGTCTGATAATCTGTCTGAACGATCAGAGGCTGTCCTGATGAGGCATGTCTGGTATAGTGCTGCACCAGATAATACCGCACCCGGTCAATTCCTTTTTGATAATAGAGGATTCCATCATTGCCGGAACGCTGATACAGATCATTGGCCACAATATAGGTACACCGGTACAGCATATCTACGTTTTTCATTAAGTATTCATAAATAATGGATGAGCTGATGCGCAGGGCTGTAACCTGTGTCTCAGCGACCACAGTGGCAACACTTCGATCCTTTCGGGCCAGTACCTCTAAAAGGCCGACAGAGCCGTTTTCACTGGTAATGCGGAAATAGAAATAATTATTTCCATCGTGGTAATCCCTGGTTCCGATGGCAGAACCGGATTGTATAAAATATACATAGTCAGGAAAATCTCCCAGGCTGATGATAACAGAGCCTGCGGGATAAACAAGCTGCACTCCCTGAGTTTTTATTTCCTCCGACAGAACTGAAACATTAAACTGGTTGTAAGAGTCATATTTTTTCCATAGCTCCCGCAGGTTCATCATATCCTCCCTGTCATCCAATCACAGTGTCTGTTAAACAATCAAAACATCTTTGACTCCGGCCTTCAGCGCTGTATCACGAAGAAGTTTCATATAGGCATCGTCAGGTTCTCTTGTGGATGAAAAATTTTCTCGGACGCCATAGTGCCGGAACTTAATTAATTTATACCGCACATTGGGATAATTTGCAATCAGATTGCTTCCGAGCTCAACCGTTTTCAGGTTATCTACTGCATCTGGAACGACTACGGTTCTGATTTCATAGAGCTTATCCATGGCAGCCATACGGCGGATATTCTCTGTTACAACAGAAAGCCCTTTTCCAGTAAGGAACAGGTGGTCTTCTTCGCTTCCAGCCTTGAGATCAATCATGGTTTTGTCGGTGACGTTGAGCACATCCTCTCTCTCCCACAAGGGAATCTGGCCATTGGTGTCCATAAACGTAGTTTTTCCGGCTGCCTGAACCAGGGTATAGAATTCTTTTAGAAAATCAAGATAGAGGCTGCATTCTCCGCCTGAGGTAGTGATGCCGTTTACGAAGGGGAAAAAGCCGCGTATTTCCTCATACAGCTGTCCGGCTGTCATGTTTCGTATCTTGGGGGAGGCGTCAAACTGACAGATTTTTAAGCAGGTATCGCAGTTACAGCATTTTGAATAATCATAGGAGACCCTTCCGTTTTCCATCATAAGCGCGCCTGCGGGACATGTGTTTACACATGCCCCGCAGTTTCTGCACATATGGATGGTCTCCGGATTGTGGCAGTAGAGACAGTTCTGATTGCAGCCCTGAAGAAAGACTGCAGTACGGTTTCCAAAGCCGTCTACACTGCTGAAAGGAATAATTTTATTAACCGGAGCCTTAAGATCCATTAGTTTCCACGCACCTTTCTGTCAAGAAGATGAAGATTTTTATCAACCACAGCGCCGTTTACAGTGGCTTCGTTTAAAGTCATCTGCTCTTTATTAAACTTTTCAATGTCAGAGCGTTTTACCAGGTATCCTGTGACGCGCACCAGGTCGGAATCTCCGGAATAGAAGGAGAGATATCTGGCTCCTGTGGAGAAAGCGCCCTTTAAAATGTCAAGCAGATACTGAGGATTGTTTCCCACTGTGTGATCAAAAGGGAACAGCTCTCCACAGCCGGCATCGCAGCCCTTATGCATACGGGTAAAATGCTGAATCTGAAGCGGAAGCTCCGGCTCCTCTCCGATAGGAATTCGGCCGCCTGGAGTGGACTCTGTATCCTCCATTACGCCTACCTGGGCATGCAAACCGTACTTTCCATAGGCTGCAGGCCGTTTGTCAATCTCTGCACGGATGCGGTCCATAATCGCCTCGCCAAAGGCGTCTGCTTTTTCATTATGTCCGTAGCGCTCTCCCGGTTCGGTCAGGCCCAGAGTCTTATTGACACATTCAGCCAGTCCGACAAAGCCAAACATTCCTACCATGTAGTCTTTCTCTTTGCGAATCAGGCCTTCATGGTAGAGGAAGTTATTTTCATAATAATGGCACTCATCCACGATAAAACGGCAGCGGCTGTCAATGGCGTCGCAGACAGCTGTTACTGCGTCAGGGATGACACGGTCTAAGAGATCTTCCGGACTTTTTGCCAGCTCTGGAAGACGGTTCATATTCAGACGTACCAGAGTCAGGCCGCAGCCTCCGATGGGCAGTGTGTTGTAGCAGCTGACAACTGCATAGTCTCCCATTTCTTTCCGATACATTTTATCATTGGCAAAGCTTGGCTTGGCTGCTGCCATGGCTGTGTCCAGAGCCGCCAGCATAAAGCTGTCCGGTGTGTCATCTCTGTAGAGAAGCGTCATATTCGGGCAGGGCCGCTGCATTTCTTTTGTCAGTTTTAAGACAATGCGTCCGGCTTTTGTATCCTCTGGTCCCAGGTTTGCATGACAGAAAGCGTTGGAAATCGTTCTGTCTACATGGACTAACAGAAAACGAATCGCTTTCTCAGCTTCAGCCTCATCGGTTACAAACGGATCCAGAAGAGTTCCCAGATTTCCGATGTAAACAGGAAGCCCGCCGTCTGCCGGGATGTTATGGTACAGGCAGAGGAGATTTCCCACTGCGTCCCAGATATCCTTAGGCGGCTCCAGCATAAGAAATTCGCTGCCCTGTTTTAAGAATTTTTCGTAGTCCGGCACGCAGTAGCGTGTGCGGTAGGGAGTTTTTCCCTCGAACATATCCATCATGGCGCCGTTTGCAAAGTATTCCTTTGATTTTTCGGTATACTCTACCAGCTCGATGGAATTTTCCGCGATCTTTGCCATATCCTTTAATCTCTGATTAAAGGTAACCTTAGGATTTTTGATGGTGTACAGGATATCGTTTGTCATATCAAAAGATGCCATGTCAGTCCTCCTTTTTACTGTTTGAGCGCTTATGCTCGTTTCATTTTTCTGCAGGCTCTGATAGAGAAGACAGCCAGACCAATGAGGGTTGCACAGTATGGAATGGTCTTAACCAGATCGGACGGCCATCCCAGGGTTGCCACTGCGTTTGACAGGGCGTCCGCCACACCGAACAGGAGGGAGGTGGCGGCTGTGCCGACTGCGCCTCTCTGGCCCATGGCTTCAGCTGCCAAGGCAATCCATCCGCGGCCGCTGACCATATCTCTGGAGAACCAGGATACATAACCCATGGACATAAAAGCTCCGCCAAGACCGCTCATAACGCCGCTGATCAACAGTGCAGCTGCCTGAGTCTTCATCACACTGATGCCCACAGAATCCGCTGCCTCTTTTTTCTCTCCGACTGCACGGATGTGGTATCCAAGTGATGTTTTCTTCAGAAGCAGGTAAGTAAATACCACTGCCAGAATTGACAGGTAGGTAAGTACGTTGTGGCCGGATATGGCCGGTCCGATAATCGGAATCTGCTCGATAATCGGGATATTGATGTTTGGCAGCACCTTACTGGTGAGGGCTACGCTGGTACCCTTGTCATGAGCCACCAGATAGAGGAAGAAAATGGTTCCTCCGCTGGCCAGGCTGTTAATGGCAATGCCGCCTAAGATAATATTGGTTTTGTAGTACAGAGTAAAGAAGGCCAGAATTCCTGCCGCCAGCACGGCGAAGAGAATGGCGAAAGCCAGTCCGGCCCAGGCACTTCCAAACAGGTAGCTGAAGTACATTCCCGCAAAAGCGGCGATCAGCATCATGCCCTCCAGGGCAATATTGGGAACACCGGCCACGTCAGACACAACTGCGCCCATAGAGGCAAACAGAAGGGGTGTGGCTACACGAAAAATGGAGTAAAAAAAGTCACTGGTAAAAATCAGGTCTGCAAGCGCTTTCATCCCTTCACCTCCTTCTCAATCCAGTTCTGTTTATATTTGTGCAGGAATCGTTCTGCTGAAATTAAGAGAATGATAATACTCTGAAGAATCGCTATCATCTCTGTAGGAATATCAGAGGAACGGTTCACAAGGTCTGCTCCGATTCTCAGGTAGCTGACAAAGAAAGCCGCCCCGATGACACCTAAGGGGTTATTTCCCGCCAGCATGGCGATCATGGCTCCGTCGAAACCGTAGCCTGGAAGAGCTGTCCACTCGAACCGTTTGTGCATGCCGATGCACTCGATCAGTCCTCCGGCTCCGGCAATAGCGCCTGCTGCCAGATGGACGATAATAATGACTTTTGTTACATTAATTCCGGAATAGCTGGCAAATTTAGCATTATTTCCAGTCATACGGATTTCGTATCCCCATTTACTTTTGAACATAAACAGATATACTAAGACAGCGCATAAAACTGCAATCAGGAAGCCGGAATGAATTCTGGTTCCAGGTACAATATTGGAAAGAAGGGCATTGGAGCGGTATTTGTAGGATACCAGGGACGCTACCTTCGGATCGCGCATCACATTGTTTAAGAGATAGAGTCCCACTCCCAGAAGAATGTTGTTCATCATCAGAGAAGTTACCATCTCGTTGGCACCGTATTTTGCCTTCAGAACACCGGGAACCAGCATAATTATCATACCGGCTAAAGCTCCTGCTGCAATGCAGGCAATAGGAAATACGATGGGAGGCATTTTCAGCCAGATTGCCAGGAAGGATCCGGCGATTCCGGAAATAAAAAAGACGCCCTCTCCGCCCAGATTAAACAGGTTAGCTTTAAACATGACTGCCATAGCCAGACCAGAGAAAATAAGCGGAACTGCTGTTTCCACAATATTTCCCAGATATCGTTTAGAAGAAAACGGCGCTAACAGGAAGGTTTTAATGGATTCCACTGGCTGATCGCTGACTAACAGAATGATGACAAAGGCCACCAGGATTGCTACCAGCATGGAAACGGCGGTTCTTATGATGTTAAAGGAACGCTCTCTGCTCATCCTTCTGCCCTCCTTATCTGTTCTTCGCTGTGCTTTTCCAGTCCCAGCATGTAAAGTCCCAGCTTCTCTTCGTTCAGTCCTTCTGTATTATCGAAATAAGCCACAATTTCTCCTTCATACATAACGGCAATCACATCGGAGAGCTTTAATGCTTCGCTTAAATCAGCAGAGATTAAAAGCACCGCACAGCCCTGATCCCTCAGCTCCATCATTTTTTTATGGATAATGTGGGCAGCTCCGATATCGACACCTCTGGTAGGCTGTTCTGCAATCAGAACTTCCGGGTTGTGGCTGCACTCTCTGGCTACGACTACTTTCTGCATATTTCCGCCGGACAGCATTCCCACATTCTGTCCCGTGCCGGAACAGCGTATTTCGTAGGATTTAATGCGCTCCTCTGCGAATTTTAATATCTTCTTATAATTCAGGAGGCCTCCGCGGCAGAATTCCTTGCTGCTGTATCGATTGGAAACCATATTTTCTGCGATGGATTCCTGGCCTGCAATACCCTGCTCCATGCGGTCCTCCGGCACATAACCGAACTGCATTCTGCGGATCTGCTCAATGGACAGATCCTTTACCGATGTCCCGTTCAGAAGGATATCGCCGTCCTTAATCATTCTTTTTTTCGTCATCAGTTCCACCAGCTCCACCTGGCCGTTTCCTTGGACGCCGGCAATTCCAAAAATCATGCCGCCCCTGACTCCGAAATTAATGTTGTTCAGCAGCTTAACCTGGTTTTTATCTGTGTAGGACAGGTTTTTAACCTGAATTTTCACATCGCCTGGCTTGGGGACTGTCTTCTGAATGGAAGTATCCATTTCACAGCCCATGATCATGGCTGAAATCTCCTGCTCTGTCACATCCTTTGTCTCGCAGCAGCCTACAAACTGGCTGGCTCTCATGACAGTAATGCGGTCGGAAATACGCTTGATTTCCGGAATTTTATGGGAAATGAACACAATGGTGTGTCCCTGCTTTTTCAGATTGATGAGCTCATCGAAGAGCTGGTCTGTCTCCTGGGGAGCCAACACAGCAGTCGGTTCGTCCAGAATCAGGATCTCTGCGCCTCTGGCCAGAGCCTTCAAAATTTCAATTTTCTGTTTTACGCCTACGGGAAGGGTCTGGGTAACCGCTTCCGCGTCTACTTCCAGATTGTATTTTTTACTGATCTCTTTTGTGAAGCGGACTGCTTCCTCCTCACTGACAAAAAGCCCCTTTTTCGGCTCCATGCCAAGGATAATGTTCTGAGCCGCTGTAAAGGATTCTACCAGCATAAAATGCTGATGCACCATTCCGATTCCATGAGCGATGGCATCTTTAGAGGAGAAGAACCTGACAGGTTCTCCCCTCAAGATGATCTCTCCTGATGACGGCGGTTCCATTCCGAATAAGATTTTCATCAGGGTAGATTTTCCAGCTCCGTTTTCTCCTACCAGAGCATGAATCTCTCCCTTTTTCAGATTGAAATTAACATTTTTATTCGCTGCAATCCCGTTGCTATAAATTTTTGAGATGTTGTTCATCTCTAAAAGATACTGTTCCATCAGGATACCTCCGTGAACTATGGGCGTACAGCCTCGCGGATTTCATTCACTTTCTCTGTAGTAATTCCAGTAGTTGGAGTCATTTCGATTTCTCCGGCAACTACCTGTCCTTTTAACTCCTCGATTTTCGCTCTGTCCTCCTCAGACAGTAAAGCCTCATAGAATTCGTTCTCAGCGATGCCAACAGCGTCCTCAGCGATTCCGAATACCTCTCTTGTTCCGTATGGGATTTCTCCCTTCATAGCTCTGTCTACTGCTTTTATTGCATTCTCCGGAATGTTCTTGATAGCAGAGGTAATGATAACACCTGCCATTTCCGGTTTTGTTTCCTTTAAAGCTTCTGCCTGATCAGAGTCAACACCGATGGCAAATTTGTTCTGGGCTACGGCTGCGTCGATTACACCCAGACCAGACTGTCCCGCTGCTGCGAAAATAACAGAAAGGCCGGAATTGTAGAGAAGAAGAGCGTTTTCTTTTCCCTTTGCGGTATCAGTAAAGCTTCCAACATAGGAGGCTGCTACCTTGATCTCTGGATTTACTGCCTGAGCTCCCTCAATATATCCTACTAAGAACTCGTTGATTCCAGGGGTATCCATGCCGCCTACGAAGCCGATTTTGTCCTCGCCCAGCTCTTCTGCCTTGAGGGCTGCTGCTGCACCGGCCAGGAAACTCATCTCATTATTTTTTGTTCCCATAATGTATACGTTTGCAGGCGGATCGGTCAGCTCATCGTCCAGATTGATGAACAGCTGATCCGGATACTCCTCTGCTGCCTGAACCAGGGCGTCATCGTTGTTGCTGGAGATAGTTAAGATTAAATCATAATCAGCTTCGCACATATCTACGAGAACCGGATAATATTTGGATGTGTCAAGTCCGGCTTCCACGTAGTCTACCGTTACGCCAAGCTGCTCCTCAATAGGCTCAATGGCGCGGAAGGAAGCGTCAAAAAATGATTTGTCTCCCAGATTTCCTGGAATCATAAGAGCTACCTTGTAGTCCTCAGGATTTACTGCCTCTGCGTCTCCCTCTCCCTGCGCTTCTGCTGCGCTCTCAGCGGCCTTGGACGGCGCTGTGGTCTCCTCCGGCTCCGGCGCAGAGCATCCTGTCATCATGCCCGCAGTCATGCATACGGCAAGGGCCGCTGCTGTCAGTTTCTTCATAGTGATTGTCCTCCTCATAATCGTTTTCTCTATCGAAAGCCCTCTGGCTTTTGATTAAAATAACACTCAGCTGAAATAAAATTAAAAATACTGTTCCAGAATCTGAAAGAACCTTTCGGTATCCACATGACTGGCAAATAACAGGCGGCCTTCCTCTGGGGCATCAATTTCATAGTAATTCGAAAGACTGACCAGAGTTCCCCTGGTCAAGGAACCGCTTAGTTCTACTGTGTAACTGCCCCTTTGCAGGGAAACCACCTCAGGATCCAGCAGACAGGCTGTTAAAAGCACATCATGGAAGGTGACGGGAAAACCGGTGGTTTTCTGAAAAAGGGAAACACCCTCCAGAAAGTAATCCATAACCGGATCATTTCTGTCTTTCCAGCTTTCCAGCATCTGGGGACTGATTCTCAGATACTTTGTCACATCAAGCCCCATCATAATCAGGTTTTCAGACTGTTCCATCACAAGTCTGGCCGCCTCCGGATCACAGGCAATGTTCCACTCTGGTTTTGCGTCAAAAAAGGCGCCGCCCATAGCAAGAATTTTCACATGGCGCATCAGTTCCGGTTCTCTGAGAAAGGCCATGGCAAGATTCGTCATGGCTCCCATGGCAAGTATCACCAGATCAGGATTGTCTCTGACACACTGAAGGATTAAATCTTCCGCCGGCATATTGGTAAGAAGCTTTGGCCTGTTTTTTAAAACAGGATACTGGATAGGTTCCGGCCCGGCGTTGTGGTCCCGTTCAATCAGGGCTTTTCCATGGCCGGCTGCGACAGGAATATCATCTTTTCCATAGAGACTTAAAAATTCCAGAACCATCTCAGCGCGTTTTTCTGTGTCTCCGAATACGGTTGTCACAGCTGCGATATCCAGACAGCCGCAGGAAAGAGCCAGGCGGAAAGCCGCCGCATCGTCGGTGTCGTCTCCGAAATCTGTGTCGATTAATATGGTTGTCTTTTTCATTCTCTCTGTTCCGTTCATAAAAATAAAGCAATAGGCTGTACTGCTTTTGCAGATTCATTATATAAGGAAACCATAAACAGGAAAAGGACATTTGTCCTTTTGTTGGCCAGATTTTGTGAGTTTTTGTAAAAATTTCTGGTTATAATCCATGAATATTAGTGAAACTAATGAAATTTCATTAAAAAAACTAATCAAGCCATTCTATATCACGTCCTGCTGTATAGAAGAAGCCAATCCGTTTCCGAACTGGCTTCGCAGGCGTCTCTATTCTATTTTCATGAAGCAGAATGCTTTTTTCACGTTTTTAAAGCGGGATGAGGCTACAGTCCCAGCTCTGCCTTCAGCTTTTCTAAAGCTAGATCTGCGTCAGAAGGACTGGCTCCCCCGTATTTTTTCATCAGATCCTCAGCCTCCGCTTCCTCGCTGCCTGCGCTCAGAGCCTCGGACGCCTGGGCTCTGGCAAGCTCTCGGTCCGCTTTTTCTTCCATTCTGGCGAAGGCGTCAAACGCCCCTCTGTCTGTATCTCTGGAGGTGAGCTCAGCGGCTTTTTTCGTCACTTTGGCCGTTACGGCTTTCGCCTTAATCTGAGCGGCCTTCTGCTTCATATCGTTAATCTCGCCCTCCATCTGTCTCAGCTTGCCCCGTACAGTATCCGCCGCCTGCCTGGCAGCCTCATAAGCAGCTTCCTGGGAAGCGGCGCGTGTCTGGCAGTCGTTTTCCTTTTCTAACGCCTTTTTGGCGTCAGCCTCATTTCCGGCCGTTAATGCCTTCACTGCAATGGAATGCCAGGTTTCAGCCTCCTTTTTCAGCTCATCCAGCTGCTTTTTAGTAAGGGTTTCATTGGCCAGCACGTCTAAGGCCGTTTTTTTCATGTTTCCGTATTCCTGAACCGCGTCAATGATGGTCTGATCGATGATCTTTTCTGGATCCTCAAACTTATCAAGAAGCTCGTTCAGATTTGATTTTACTATCATTCCAATTCTGTCAAAAATTCCAGCCATAGCTGTATTCCTCCTTACATGCTTACTCGCTATATTTGTTCTTCAGCTCCTCCTCTTCCGAAGATAAGCCGACAGGCGTATCTAAAATCTTCTTCAGAGTCTCTGCTTCAGCTGCCTTTTTCTCCTGTATTTTGAAAAGAATCAGCCCTGCCGCCATGACAAGCAGGACGGCCGCTCCGCACACGGCGTATAATACTGCGGCTCTCGCATGGCCCGCCGTGTCCTCCATAATCTGATCAGCGGCTTTTACAAAGACCTTTTCAAAGAACTCTGCGTCTGACAGAGAGCTGTCCGCGTAATAACGGTCCGCACAGTCCAGAAACAGATTCCGCGCGTCGGTGTCCATCACGCTGTCGGCAGCCGTTCCGGTATACAGGTAAGTGACGTACTGGGATGGCGCGTACTCCATAAAGGTAAAAATCATATGCCCCTCGTCGGAATAGAGAGAATCATACAGGTCTGCAAGATAGGTTTCTGCCTCTTTGTCTGTTATCTCCCCGCCCTTTCCATCCAGATTGTCCGTAATGAAAAGGTAGGGCTGAATACCGGTCTTCTCCTGAAAATACTTCATGGCCTTCCTGACAGAGGTATCGTTTCCCAGCCAGTCTAAAGAATCGTTGATCCAGACGTCTTCCGTTATGCAGGCGCTTTCTGCCAGCTTCTCCCGCACTGGATGCCCGGCTGCGTCCGATCTGGCCTGAGCCGCATTCCAGAACAGCATGGCGGAGAAGATAACCATAATGGCCATAAGAACCATGTACCATCCGGGAATACCGCCGTTCTCTCTCCTGTTCTCCCGGCACATTCCCTGGCCGTCTGGCCCGCGATCCCTGTCAGGCGGCGGATTAAAGGATCCGCTGTCCGGGGAGCCGCCAGAGGAAGAAAGAGGCATCTGCGTTTTGTTTGAAAAGCCGCCTCCCCCTCCGAAGTCGGAAATAAAAATTCCGCCGAACAATGGCCGCGGGGACGAACCTCCAGGCCGCCTGCGGTTTGAATAAAATCCGCTGGAGCTGCGTCTGGCCGGGCTTCGCGCTCCTCCTCTGGAACGTCCCTGGCCTGCGGAGCGTCTGCTGGAAAATCCCCTGCTGCCCCCTCTGGAAAATCCTCCGGAACGCCCTCCCGAACGTCCGCCGCCGGAGCGGCCTCCTCCTCTTCCCATATGTTTTCCTCCGTACATGATAGAATTAATTGGATAGAAATGAAGTCTGACGATTGCAAAATCTATGTACAAATTATAGACGAAAGCCGGGGTTCCGGCAATAAAAACTGGCACAATTTTCAAGAAAACCTGTCCCCGCGCATACATTACGGTATATCCTTACAGACAGGAGGCCTATGTATGCCTGACGCAGCAGTGATTACTCCCCTTCACGTTCTCTATCTGGCGGGAGTAATTTCTATCCTTGCAGTTATGATCATGCGGCTTGACACGCCGCTTGTATGTATTTTCTTTCTGTTTTTAATAGGAGCCGTTGGACTTGGTTCCGTTGTAGGCGGCATTCAGACCGTGTTCAACGCATCGCTTTTCGCAGCCCGCGAGTTTATGGAGATTATCGCTACCATTGCCCTGGTAACGGCTTTATCGAAATGCCTGGGGGAGCTGGGAAGCGATCAGCTGATAGCGGCTCCGGTAAAGCGCGTCATGAAAACTCCCTCAGCCGCCTGGTGGACGCTGGGAATTTTCATGTTTTTAGTCTCGCTGTTTTTATGGCCCTCCCCGGCAGTGGCTCTTGTGGGAGCCGTTCTGCTTCCGGTAACCTTAAAGTCAGGCCTCTCCCCGCTTCTGGCGGCTATGGCCATGAATTTATTTGGCCATGGCTTTGCCTTAAGCTGGGACGCCGTGATCCAGGGCGCGCCCGCTGTCTCCGCCTCAGCCGCCGGGATCTCCGCCTCTCTTCTGCTGACAGAAGCCGGGCCGGTCTTTCTCACCATGGGAATTGTGACAGCTCTGGCGGCGTTTCTTTTAAATAAAAAAGAGATTTCCGGACAGAGCGCCGCAGCCCGAAAAGCCGGCGGCATTCTTTCGGGAAGCAGACAGGAAAGCGATCAAAGGGAGAAACAGCAGAGTGGGAAGGAGCCAGGCGAGAGCCTGCCGGACAGAAGCAGGAAATCTGCGGCCGCGATAATGGCCGTTCTGGTTCCTCTTGCATTCCTGACCGATATTCTCATCATGCTCTCCAGAAATTTAAGCGGCGGGGAGGCTACCAGCATTGTCTCCGGAACGGCGGCAGCGCTGATGTGCCTGGGGTCCGTGCTGGGCTTTGGACGCCGTTCTCTGAAAAAGGTCACCTCTTACCTGACAGACGGATTTTTGTTCGCTATACAGATTTTCGCTCCTGTCATTGTAATCGGAGCCTTTTTCTTTCTGGGAGGAAACGGCATCACCTCCATTTTAGGCGAGAAGTTTCAGACAGGAATCTTAAATGACTGGGCCGTCTGGCTGGCTTCCCATGCGCCATTAAACGCGCATATGGCGGCGTTTCTCCAGATTATAATCGGAGGACTGACAGGACTGGACGGATCCGGATTTTCCGGACTTCCTCTGACAGGGGCCATGGCCAGAACCTTTGGAGCGGCCACAGGGGCCTCTGTGCCCGTGTTAGCGGCTCTGGGACAAATTTCAGCCATCTATGTGGGAGGCGGAACCATCGTGCCATGGGGAATTATCCCGGTTGCCGCCATCTGCGGAGTCAGCCCGGTGGATCTGGCAAGAAAGAATCTGCTTCCCGTGGCAGCCGGATTTCTGGCGGCCTTTCTGGCAGCCTGCTTTCTGCTCTAGGAGCTGGCAGCCGCGTCCCCATTACAGTAACTCAACACAGCCATATGGCAGAAGGAGGGCTTTCAATATGAATAAAATAGCGGGCTTTTACAGCCTGGAACAGGATTTATCGGAGAAAAAGAGTGATTCAGAGAACCTGTTAAAGAAAATGAAAGAAGCGCAGGAGCCGTCCCGGCGGAAAAAAGGAATGCTTTGCAGCACGGAAAACGAGGCAGCCCAAAAGGAGGAATCAGAATATCTCAACAGCCGCTTCGGCCTGATCCGCACCGGCAGGCTTTCTGTCCGGCCAAAGGACGGCGCGGATGCATGCGTGCTGTACAGCGGAGAAATCTACAATTGGAAAGAGCTCTGCAAAGAGCTGTCTGACTGGGGCTTTCCTGAGCCGAAGGACGAGGCAGATGCGCTTCTTATTGCCTATCTGGCCTGGGGCCCTGACTTTATCAAAAAGGTAAACGGCTGCTTTTCCATTGCAGTGGCAGATGAAAAGGAAAACCGGCTGCTGCTCTACAGAGACAGAGCCGGAACCAGGCCGCTGTTTTACACAGTGAACCCAGAAAAGCTTCTGTGCTTTTCCTCCTCTCTGAAGGCGCTCTTAGCCTGCCCGGGAATCAGGCCCCAGGCAGACCTTGGAAGCCTCAACGAGCTCTTCAGCATCGGCCCTGCCAGAACGCCTGGCTGCGGCGTCTACAAAAATATCAGCGAGGTGCTTCCCGGCTGCTTTCTCTGCGCCTCCCCAGCCGGAATTCAGCTGCATGATTACTGGAAGCTCAAGGCGGAGCCCCACACAGACTCCTACGAGGAGACAATAGAGAAGACAAAGGCTCTGATCGAGGACTCCGTCAGGCGTCAGATGCGGCCTGAAATGCCTTTCTGCACTTTTTTGTCAGGAGGTCTTGATTCGTCTTTGATTTCCGCCCTCTGCGCCAGAGAGTTAAAAAAGCAGAACCGCCAGCTGACCACCTACTCCTTTGACTTTGTGGGCAACGATAAAAACTTTCAGTCCAATGCGTTCCAGCCCTCCCAGGATCGCCCTTACGTGGAGAAAATGGCGGCCTTTCTGGAAACAGACCATCATTTTCTGGAATGCTCTACAAAGACACAGACAGAATACCTGAAGGAATCCGTCAAAGCTCACGGGCTTCCGGCCATGGCAGATGTGGACTCCTCTCTTCTTTACTTCTGCTCCCAGGTAGGAGAACGCTATGAGGCCGCCCTTACAGGCGAATGTGCCGACGAGATTTTCGGCGGATATCCCTGGTTTCACAGAGAAGAACTGATGATGGCCGATACCTTCCCATGGACCATAGACCTGGCTCCTAGAAAGCTCCTGCTCTCCGATGAATTTGCAGAGGCGCTTTCAATGGAAGAATATGTACAAAACGCATATGAGGCATCTCTGGCCCGTATGCCCCGCCTGGAGGGAGAGACAGGTCTTAACGCCAAAAGGCGGGAAATCAGCTGGCTGAATCTTCAGTGGTTTATGGAAACGCTGTTAAACAGAATGGATCGAACCAGCGGAGCGTGCGGCCTGACAGCCCGCGTCCCCTTTGCCGACTTCCGGATCGTGGAATATCTTTACAATGTCCCGTGGGAGATGAAGGCAAAAAACGGCGTGATTAAAGGGTTGCTCCGGGACACGGGACGGGGCCTGCTGCCGGACGAGGTACTTTTCAGAAGGAAATCGCCTTATCCGAAAACCTACGACAGAGCCTACGAAACGCTTCTGGCCAGTCAGATGAGGGAACTGCTGCACGACTCCTCCTCCCCTCTTCTCCCGCTGCTGGATAAGACGAAAACAGAACAATTCCTGGAGTCTCCTTCTGATTATGGACGTCCCTGGTACGGCCAGCTGATGGCAGGCCCTCAGCTGATAGCCTACCTGCTGCAGATCGATTTCTGGATGAGAGAATACCAGGTAGAGCTTCTGCTTTAATTATTTCTGTGCTAAATTATCTCTGTACTAAAAAAGCCTGCATGTCTGATGCAGGCCTTTTTAGTCTAAGAATCTGTTACATTTCCTCAAAAAGGGTTACGATTTTCTTTAATACTTCTACCATCTGCTCCAGGGATTGGACAGGAATAAATTCATATCTGCCGTGGAAGTTGTAGCCTCCGGTAGACAGGTTCGGGCAGGGAAGTCCCATGTAGGAGAGACGTGCGCCGTCTGTGCCTCCGCGGATTGGAGATACTAAAGGCTTGATATCAAGGCTCTTCATGGCTTCCTTTGCCGTGTCGATCAAGTACAGGTGATCCGGCTCAATCTGCTCCTTCATGTTATAGTAGGAGTCCTTGACTGCCGTCAGGACAGTTCCCTCCCCGTACTTGACGTTCAGATAGCGGGATACCTCCTCAAACAGAGCCTTTTTCTTCTCGAAAGCCTCCCTGTCGTGATCCCGGATAATATACTCCAGATGCGCGCTTTCCACGTCTCCGGCCATCTGATCCAGGTGGAAGAAGCCCTCGTAGCCCTCTGTATACATGGGATTTTCGAAGGCAGGCAGCATGGACTGGAATTCCATTCCAACTAAAAGGGCGTTGACCATGGCTCCCTTGGCGCTTCCCGGGTGGACACCGCGGCCGCAGATATCTACCTTTCCGGAAGCGGCGTTGAAGTTTTCGTACTCCAGCTCTCCCACAGGGCCGCCGTCTACCGTGTAGGCAGCCTCTGCTCCGAAATGTTCTACATCAAAGAAATCGGCGCCTCTTCCCACCTCCTCGTCAGGGGTAAAGCCGATGCAGATTTTGCCGTGTGGAATTTCCGGGTGGGACAGGAAAAATTCTGCCATCGTCATAATCTCGGCTACGCCTGCCTTATCGTCTGCTCCCAGAAGAGTCGTTCCGTCTGTGACGATGAGATCCTTTCCCACGCAGTCCAGCATACCGGGGAAGTCCTTTACCCGCATGACAATCTTCTTTTCTTCGTTCAATACTAAATCCTGACCGTCATAGCGCTCCACAATTCTGGGCTTTACATTTTTGCCGGACATGGCGGGAGCCGTATCCATATGAGCCACAAAGCCTAAAGACCTGACCGGGTGATCGGCAGTTGCCGGAATCACGGCATATACATAGCCGTGTTCGCTCATGCGCACCTGGCTGGCTCCCATGGCCTCCAGCTCCTCTTTCAGAGCTTTGGCCAGGGTCAGCTGTTTTTCCGTGCTGGGAACCTGCTCCTGGTCGTCCATGGACTGGGTGTCAAAGGAAACATAGTGTAAAAAACGATCCAATACCTTGCTCATAATATCCTCCTGTGCTTGTAAGTAATCAGCCTGCAAATCATTGGCAGTTTACTTCTTCAGTTATATCATGTTTTCCATTTATTTTCCAGAATATTTAGTCCTCCCGAAGCTCCAAATCTCTCTGCATGGCTTCCAGGTAGTGGACGAAAAATTCCCGGAAGGCCCTGACGCGGAAGGCCTTGTCCACCTCGTCGTAGGTGAAGCTTTTCCGCCCGCCCTCTTCCATTCGCCGCCAGAATTTCTCCACATGGCGGAAGGGCACGTAATACATCTCTTCCAGGCCTGTGTAGGAGACCAGAATAAAGGAAACGCCTCCCTGCTGTTCAAATTCCCTCATAAAGGCAACCTGGTGCGGGTGAAGGTTCTGGAGGGGAAAGGTGGATGCCGCGCACTCCTTGGCGTCAAAGCAGACGGGAATGCCCTGCACCGCGCCTATGTAGTCTACGGTACTTTTCTGGTCAAAGTAGGCCAGCGTAATGTGGCGGCTTTCCTTGTCAATCGAGATGGGCGTGATGGGGGTGGGCACCTTCTGAATCAGAGCCAGCCCCTTTTCCCGGTAGCTGTCGTTGGTCCGGTTGATTAAATCCTCCAGAGTGGAGCCGCGCAGCCCTCTTGTTTTCCAGGTTCCCATCTACCGTCCTCCCTGAAGCTGCCCTGCAAAGGCTGCGAAGACGTCTGGAAGAGGAGCCGAGACTTCCATGCCGCGAAGACGGGAAAGCTCCTCTGGAAGCTCTTCTGGAAGAACCAGAAGGGCTGCGTGAAGCAGCTGGCAGGAGACGCCGTATTTCTTTTTCGCAGCCAGATTTTCCCTCGGATCTCCGTATTTTGTATCCCCGATAATCGGGTGGCCGATGGAGGCCAGATGAGCCCTGATCTGGTGGGACCGCCCGGTAATCAGCTTTACCTTAAGAAGAGTGTAATGTCCGTCTGAAGCCATGGGAACGTACTCTGTCTCAATAGGAAGGCTGCCCTCCCGCCGCTGTTTTGTCACCGTCACCTGGTTCGTCTTTTCATTTTTCAAAAGCCATCCCTGGATGCGCCTGGGGCTGTCTATCACGCCTTTTACAATGCAGAGATAATATTTTTCAATGGTTCTCTCCTTGATGGCCTTTGAGAGAACCTGAAGGCCCAGGAGGCTCTTTCCGGCAGCCACCAGACCGCTGGTATTGCGGTCCAGCCGGTTGCAGACAGAGGGGCGGAAGCTTTTTAACTCCTCCCTGGAAAGCTGTCCGCTGCCCAGAAGATAGTCGATGAGATACTCTACCAGAGATTCGTCGCTGTCCTTTGCCTTCTGGGAGAGCATACCCGCCGGCTTATTGATAAAGATTACGTCCTTATCCTCGTACACAATGTCAAGGGCCGTCTTTTTTACCTTCTGAATTTTTACCTCAGAAAACTTTTCGATGGTCTCCTCCGCCAGAAACAGACGGATCTCGTCTCCCTCGGCAAGCTTTTCCGAACCGTCGCACTTTTTTCCGTTGAGGGTAATGTTTTTCTTTCGGATCATCTTATAGATGAAGCTTTTGCCCGCCAGATTCATGTATTTGAACATCAGCTTGTCCAGGCGCTGGCCGGCCTCGTTTTTTGTTACTGTTACAAGTCTCATTACATGGATAATCCTTTCATCACAGTGACTGCGTACTCTACGCTTCCGTCGTCCTCGTATTCAGAAGCCGCCTTCAGGCTTTTCACACGCTTTTCAAAGGAAGACAGCTCTCCTGTAATTTTCATATTGGGATCCAGGCGCTGGGCAGTCAGAATTTCATTGATGGCCTTTTCTGCTCTGGGAAGCTTTGCCTTCTTATTGACGCAGTAGGCGTAAATTCCTGTGGGGTGCACCACGATGGCGTCCATGGGCAGCACATCGTCCTTTGTCGTCAGCACCAGATCATAGAGAATCGTAAATTTGCTCTCATAGAGAGAGAGCTTTTCGTAAAATTCCCTGGAAGGAGTCTTGAAGGGAAACACGGCGATGTAGGGGGAGGCCAGGTTGGCAGCCGGAATCACGGTAATCACAGCCATAACGGTGAGAATATTTTTCAGAGCCGTGCTGTCTGTAAACCATCTGGCGCCCAGCTGGGCCAGAATAAAGAGGGTGAGAACGGCGATTTTCATAACCCGCCCCCGCCTCATACTGTTTCTGTATCCGTATTCGCCTTTTTTAATTCGTTTCATAGGTTTGTTCTCCTGCGTATTTGTTGATTGGATGGGCCTGCGTATTCTCGCTCTCCTGAACCGTCTGTTCCGAGGAAAGGACAGACATCAAAGAGAGAAGGAAGCTGTGGGGAAGCGCCTTTGAGGCCAGCCGGAACAGTTTCATAAGCGGTCCGTAGACAGAGACGCTTTTTTTCATGACCGAGTCCCGGATAGCAAGCTTTACCACCTTTTTAGGATCCGCCATGGCCAGCGCTTTGTAGAGAGGAATACTTCCCGTAGTCTGGGCAATGTCAAAAAATTCCGTCTTTACAGGTCCCGGGCAGACGGCTGTCACGTAGATTCCGCGCTTTTTGACCTCCTCTCCCAGGGCGCGGCTGTAGCTCAATACAAAGGCCTTGGTTGCTGCGTAGACGGCGAAGCCGGGCTGGGGAAGGAAGGCCGCGGAGGAGGCGAACTGGAGAATCCGGCTGTTGGCTCCCATATAGGGGAGAGCCAGGTGGGTGACGCCTGTGAGGGCGGCGCAGTTTAAATCAGGCATGCCCATTTCCTCTGACAAAGACACCTCCCCCACCCGGCCGATTTTGCCGTAGCCCGCCGCGTTGACCAGGAAAACGATTCTGGGCTGCTCCTCCTCAAGGGCGGAGGAAAGGGCTGAAAGGGCCGTCTGTTTTGTCAAATCCAGCTCAAAGATTCTGGACGGACAGGGCAGCTCCTTTCTTAAACGCAAAAGGCGCTCCTCTCTCCTGGCGATCAGCCAGATTTCGTCCAGCCAGCCGAACTGATCCGCCAGCTGAACGGCGGCCTCCCGCCCCATTCCGGAGGAAGCTCCTGTTACAACTGCAATTTTCTTCATATGCCTTCTGCCTCCTTATTTAAGCTGACGGGCTTTTTTCGGTCAGCTCCTCTTTTTGTGTACGTTTCGGATAGTTTTCTTTTTCTTTGGCTGGCGTCCGCTTCCCTGTCCGGCGGCTCCTTTTCCCTGCCCTTTGCCGGAACCGCTCTTATTTCCATAGAATTCCTGCCCGCCCGGGCCTCTGTGCTCGTTTCGTCTGGGGCGGATCAGGCATTTTTTGTCGTAGCCGATGAGATCGGTGCGTCCGGCTTTCTTTAGGGCCTCTTCCACCAGATCGTAGTTTTTCGGATTCCTGTACTGGATCAGCGCCCTCTGCATGGCCTTTTCATGGGGATTTGTAGGCACGTAAACAGGCGTCAGGGTTTTCGGATCCAGTCCTGTGTAATACATGCAGGTGGAAATGGTGGACGGCGTGGGATAGAAGTCCTGCACCTGTTCCGGCATATAGCCCAGATCCCGCAGGTATTCCGCCAGCTCCACTGCCTCTGTCAGGGTGGATCCCGGATGAGAGCTCATCAGGTAGGGAACCAGGTACTGTTTTAAGCCAAGCCGCTCGTTCATGTCCTTATATTCCTTCATGAACTGACGGTACACGCTGCTCTCCGGCTTTCCCATCCGCTTCAGCACGTTGTCAGCCACATGCTCCGGCGCCACCTTCAGCTGTCCGCTGACATGGTACTGGCACAGCTCCTTTAAAAATTCCCGGCTTGGGTCCGCCAGCAGATAGTCGAAACGGATGCCGGAGCGGATGAACACCTTTTTCACCTTGGGGATATCGCGCAGCCTCCGAAGAAGGGCAATATAATCCTTGTGGTCAGCCCTCAGATTCCGGCACGGCTTTGGAAAAAGGCACTGCCGCTCCGGACATACGCCGGCTGTCATCTGCTTTTCACAGGCCGGGAAGCGGAAATTGGCCGTAGGGCCTCCGACGTCGTGGATGTATCCCTTAAAATCCGGTTCCTCCGTGAGAAGCTTCGCCTCGTCCACGATGGAATCGTGGCTTCTGGTCTGAACGATTCTGCCCTGGTGGAAGGTAAGGGCGCAGAAATTGCAGCCTCCGAAGCAGCCACGGTTGCTGATCAGGCTGAATTTCACCTCTGAAATAGCGGGAACTCCGCCTGCCGCCTCATAGGACGGATGGTAGCTGCGCATATAGGGCAGGGCGTACACGTCGTCCATCTCTTCCTGGGTCAGGGGCTTGGAGGCGGGATTCTGGATCACGAACAGATTGTCCTTGTAAGGCTCCACCAGACACTTTCCCACAAAGGGATCCGTATTGCAGTACTGGGTGTAAAAGCTCTTGGCATACTCCCTTTTATCCTCTTTCATGCTCTGGTAAGAGGGCAGGCGCAGTTCGTCGTAGACGGAATCCAGATTCTCCGCCTTGTAAACTGTGCCGTCGATAAAGGTGATATCCTTCACGTCAATGCCGCTGTTTAAGGCGTCTGCAATCTCCACGATGGATCGCTCTCCCATTCCGTAGGAGATCAGATCGGCCTGGGAATCCAGGAGAATCGACCGCTTGAGTCTGCCGGACCAGTAATCGTAGTGGGCCAGCCTTCGAAGACTGGCTTCAATGCCGCCAATGACAATAGGCGTTTTTTTGTAGACCGAGCGGATGAGATTGCCGTAGACAACGGTAGCGTAGTCCGGCCGTTTTCCCATTTCCCCGCCCGGGGTGTAGGAATCCTTCGCTCTGCGCTTTTTAGAGACAGAGTAGTGGTTGACCATGGAATCCATGTTTCCGGCTGAGATGAGAAAGGCAAGCCTGGGCTCTCCCAAAATCTGGATGCTCTCCGGATTTTTCCAGTCCGGCTGCGGGATGATTCCCACCCGGTAGCCGTGAGATTCCAGCACACGGCTGATAATGGCATGGCCGAAGGAGGGGTGGTCCACATAGGCGTCGCCTGTCACATAGACGAAGTCGCATTGATCCCATCCTCTTTTTTCCATATCCTCTCTGCAGATTGGTAAATAATCATGTATCATAAATCCTTTGTACTCCTCCTCACATTCTTTGGAATTTACGGCGTCAGCTCTCTGTAATCGCGGATATAGAAGTCAGAGAGCGCTCTCTTTTTCTCTTCCATTCCAAGGGAATATTCGTCCTCCACGGCAAATACCTCCATTCCGGCTCTCTTTCCAGCCAGGATTCCAGCCGGCACGTCCTCGAACACGGCGCACTCTTCAGGAGAGACCTTCATACGCCGCGCCGCCTCCAGGTAGATATCGGGGGACGGTTTGCCTGCCGCCACCTCGCAGCCGGTGATAATGCAGTCAAAATAGCGGGCCAGATTCAGAGAGCTTAACACAGCGTCCACCATTTCACGGCCATTGCTGGTGCAGACGGCCATTTTTATGTTTTGTTTTGCTGCCCAGGACAAAAACGCCTCTGTTCCCGGCTTTGGAGGCACCTGGCTTCTGTATTTTTCAATGGACATGGAGATCCAGTCTGCCTTGATTTCTTCCAGGGAAGCCTCCAGGGCAAACCGCTTTTTAAAATAGGCGGCCGTCTCGGAAAAACTCATTCCCTCAATCGCCTTCTGGAGATCAGGGGGACATGTAAGCCCGAATTTTCCCAGGTATTCCACGTCGATGGCGCCCCACATCCACATAGAATCCACCAGAGTTCCGTCCAGATCAAATAAAAAGGCCTTTTTGCCTGCCAGGGGGCTGCTGTTTTCTAAAGAAGAGACTTCCTCTCCCTTTAAAGCGCGCAGCTCGTCGTCTGTCAGCCTTCTGTATTCTCCCGGAGCCAGCGTTTCGTCCAGCACAAGGCTTCCCATGGAAAGCCGTTTCAGGTAGATCACGCGGCAGCCTACTGCCTCGAACATCCGCTTTACCTGGTGGAATTTTCCTTCATGGATCGTCAGGCGGACCTCAGAGACAGGCCCTTCTTTTAAGAGCTCCAGCTGGGCGGGAAGCGTCTTTACCTCTCCGTCCAGAGTCAGGCCTTTCGCAAACTGCTCCTTCACATCACTTGGCAGTATACCCTCTACTCTGGCAAAATACACCTTATCTACGTGCTTTTTGGGAGACAGCAGCTGATGGGCCAGCTGGCCGTCGTTGGTAATCAGGAGAAGTCCCTCTGTGTCGATATCCAGCCGCCCGGCCGGGAAGAGATCCTTTCTTCTGGCGTCGCCGATTAAATCCACAACTGTCTGAAAACGGCGGTCTTCTGTGGCGGAGACTACCCCCTGAGGCTTGTTGAGCATAAAGTATTCAAAGGAAGCGTAGGACACCGTCTGGCCATCCAGGGAGATCTGCGCTCGTTCCGGGTCAAACTTTTGTTCCGGTTCCCGCACCGTCCGGCCGTCTACCGTCACCCGTCCGCTTTTGATCAGCTTTTTTACCTCGCTTCGGCTTCCTTTTTTCATTTCCACCAGAAATTTGTCAAGGCGCATGGTTCCCATTACTGCCACCTCCATCCAGGATAATATTTATTTTTCAGGCTGCCCTTTAAACGCTTGGCCCAGCCCAGAGGAAATCCTCCCGTGCAGACGAGGATCCAGGAAAAACGGCTGTCAAGAGAAGCCTCCTCTTCGCTGCTTACAGCGATGGTTTCGCCCTTTAAATAGCGGACAGCCCGTTCATCCTCCGGCTGAAAATCGATCACAGCCGGATATTCTTCTTTTTTAAGGGCCATAGCCAGAGCCTGGGACGGCTCGAACCGTCCCTTCTTGATTTCGCCAAGCAGCAGACCGGTTCTAAGAAACCGGATGCTTTTTCTCTGTCGTTCGCCAAGCTCTGCAACCGCCTCGGGCAGCAGGTAGAGACTGCCGTTTTTTTCAAACAGCTGAGAAAGGGGAAATTCTCTTGAAACGGCGGATAAAAAGGCCGCCGCCTCGCTTCCGGCCAGCTGTTCCAGAGACGAGGGGATTTTTCCGGCTTTTCCCGCGCTGTCATCTGAACGGCTGCCTGCATCTTCTTTCGGCGCTTCTGCCGCCGCTTTCGGATCCTTTTGAAGGAGAGCAATAAAATGCCCTTCCCCCTGAATCCGGTGGGGGAACAGGCGGACGCACTGAGGCAGACCGATGCCCCGGGAAAAGCCCTCCCCCTGGGGAAGCTCCAAAAGTTTCATATCAGGAAACCGCTCTAACAGATACCGGATCGTCCCCTCGTTCTCTTCCTCGTCAAAGGTGCAGGTGGAATACAGGAGAAGTCCTCCGGGCTTCAGCATGTTTACGGCCTCAGAGACAATAGAACGCTGAATGGGGACGTAGTCTGACGGCCCCTGTTTTTCGTAGCTTTTGATCATATCCGGATCCCGGCGGAACATTCCTTCCCCGGAGCAGGGGGCGTCCACCAAGATTTTATCGAAAAATTCCAGAAGCAGGCCGGACAGCTTTTCCGGCGTTTCGCTGGACACGCAGAAATTGGAGATTCCCGCCATTTCCAGATTTTTTAAGAGGGCCTTGGCCCTGGAATTGCTGATGTCGTTGGAAAACAGCAGCCCTTTTCCCTGAAGCTTCGCCCCCAGCTCTGTGCTTTTGCCGCCCGGAGCCGCGCAGAGATCCAGCACCCGATCCCCTGGAACAACAGGAAGGAGACTGGCCGGAGTCATGGCGCTGGGCTCCTGCAGATAGTAAAGTCCCGCGTAATACCAGGGGTGCTTGGACGGCCTTATCTCTGCCTCCGAAGCCTCGTCGTCGGAAGCGTAATAAAAACCGTTCTCAATCCAGGGAACAGGCTTTATAGAGAAGGGAGCAATCTGCTTCCAGGTCTCCTTATCAATCTTCAGACGGTTGATGCGCAGACCGTTGTGGCAGGGCTCTTCAAAACTTTTTACATACGCTTCATACTCATCTCCCAGAAGCAGTTTCATCTTTTCTTTAAAATCAGCGGGAAGCGTTCCCGGCTCTCTGTTTTTTTTCATAAATTCTGTTACCAACCATTTCTCTTGTATCGTGTTAATAATCATACAGAAGCGTCCGCTTTTCCAGATATCTGAGAATCCAGTAAGGATTAACGCTCAGCTCCTTAAAATGCTCTGTCTGGATGTAAATGCCCAGGTGCAGATGAACCGGGAAATTTCCCACCGTGTTCTCCTCTCTGCCGTATCCGGAATCCCCCATAAAGCCCAGAAGCTCTCCTGCTTCTACGGTGTCTCCCTCTTTCCAGTCTCTGCTGTAGGAGTAAAGATGGGCATAGTAGAGATATGCTCCGGAAGGAGAGCGGATGCCTATCCTCCAGCCTCCCAGCTCCAGCCATCCCACCTTTTCCACCGTTCCGCTGCTCATGCTGACTACAGGATAAAAGCCTCTCTCCCGCTCTGTTCCCATAATATCGCAGCCCTCATGGCCCCGCTCTCTGCCGTAGGTTCTCTTCTGCTGCCATCCGTCTTCATAGACCGGCCTTGGCGTATCGGGACGGATGCTGGCGGGAACAGGAAAATAGGCCAGATCCGAGAGTACGGTTCTGTACCCGTCCGCCAGCTTTTGGTACGCTCTGGGCTTTTTCATCTCAAGTATTTTATTATCATAAGACAAATCTGTACATTCTGTCAAATCGTAATTGTGCTGGATCATCAGAGCGGCCAGCTGTTCCGGATCCAGCTGGTCAAGGGCAGAGACAGACTCTCCAAGCCTCATGGCCCGGAAACCGTCTGACTCCAGGGCATAGGGCGTCAGGCGGGCCAGCGGGACAGATGCGAAGAGAAAGCCTGTGACGGCTGTGATAAACAGGGCCAGAAGAAGGAGCAGAATTACAATCATAACCTCACCAATTTTTTACATATAGTGTACAAAACAGTGTATTCGGTGGCTTATGAAAAAATCCTTGTTTCCGTCTGCCATGGCGGCGGTTATGGGACTTCTGCTCTTCTGCCCGTCTCTGGCCCTAGCGGGGGCAAGGTCCGGGCTGCTTCTGTGGTTTCACACCGTGCTTCCCACGCTTCTTCCCTTCATGCTGTGTTCCAGCGCGATTGTGGCCTTCGGAGCCGTGCCGGCCATTACCCGCCCTCTGGCCCCTCTGTTTTCCCGTTTATCCCTTTCGGAAAACGGCAGCTACGCTCTGATGGCAGGCATTCTCTGCGGCTATCCTATGGGGCCGAAAACGGCGGCTGATTTTCTGGTGGAGAAGGAAATTTCGACGGAGGAAGCCAGGTATCTTCTGGCAGTCTCCGCCTGGCCCAGCCCCATGTTTCTGGCCGGTTATCTGGCTGCCCTGCTGCCTGCTTCCCTCTCCTTCTCAAGAGTCCTTTTCTGCGTCTATGCGCCGATATTTCTGACTGCAGCCCTGGCACGGGCAGTTTACCATGTGCCGAAACAAACATGCAAAAAACAGAACCAGCGCCAGGCAGTGAAAACCTCCGTTTCGGCTTCCCCTGGATCCTTCGATGAAATTTTGATGGATTGTCTGGAGATTATGGCAAAAATCGGAGGATATCTCATGATCTTCTCCATTCTGTCCTCATTCGTGACAGCCTTTTCTCCGAAGGAATGTTTCCTGCGCCCCTATCTTTTGGGACTGATTGAGATGACGACTGGGATCCGGGAGATGGCCTCCTCCTGCCATCCGGATCTGCTTATTGGAGCCGGCATGACGGGATCCGCTGTGTTTGGCGGTCTGTCAGGTATCTTCCAGGTTTCAGCGGTGATAAAGAAAAATGCCGGACTTTCCATCCGGCATTATGTACTGTGGAAGCTGCTTCACCTGCTTTTGTCCACGGTTCTGTTTATTCTGCTGTCCCTGTCTGATTAGGATCCGGAGTCTCCTCCACCAGGCTTCCGGCTAACTCAATTCGATTAGAGGAAACGATATCATAGCTGGACTGGAGGGAGGACGCAAAGGAATCAAAGCGGTTCTGAGCTTCGTCCATCGTATGCTTTACAATGGTCTGAAGGCTTCTCAGCATATCGTCGGTGTACTGGACAGAGCTCTGGCGCATGGCGTTGGCCTCATTCACAGCGCGGTCTAAGATAGCCTGGCCCTGCGTCTGCGCGTTCTGAATAATGCTCTCTGCCTCCGCATAAGCCCTCTGCATAATCTCATGCTCGTTGACCAGCTCGTTTGTCTGCTCTGTGGCCTTGGCTACCATAGCGTCTGCCTGAGAGCGGGCCTCCTGAAGGATCGCGTCCTGATTGCTGATAATCTTCTGGTACTTCTTAATCTCCTCCGGAATACGAAGGCGCAGCTCCACCAGAAGCTCCTCGATCTCTTCTTTATTTACAAGAATCTTTGTATTGGAAAGAGGCTGAAATTTACAGCTCTCAATATATTCCTCAATTTCATTGATAATCTGCTCAATTCTGCTCATAGTTCTCTATCTCCTTTACCTTTTTATGGCTGGCGGAACACTTTTTCTGCACCTCTTTCGCCACAAGGGGATCCAGAAACGCCGAAATGTCGCCGCCGTACATGGCAACTTCCTTCGAAATGCTGGAGCTTAAATAGGCGTATTTTAAGTTCGTAGTCAGAAACAGTGTATCAATCTCCGGGGCAATGACGCGGTTCATCTGAGCCATCTGAAGCTCATATTCAAAATCTGTAACGGCGCGTAAGCCTCTGACGATGACCTGGGCCTCCTTCGCCCGTGCAAAATCGATCAGAAGCCCGTCAAAAGCCATCACCTCCACATTTGGAAGCCCTTTTGTTACGTCTTTTAACATCTTAACACGTTCTTCTACAGAAAACAATGGAGATTTTGCACTATTATTGAGGACTCCTACAATCAGTCTGTCAAAAATTTTTGAGGAACGCTCAATAATATCATAGTGTCCCAGTGTCACTGGATCGAAGCTTCCCGGATAAATGGCTGTTTTCATAGTACTGTTTTCTCCTTTGGTGTTTAAGAATTGCAGTCAGATAGACTGATAAATAAATGCTTGTTTGTTTTATACTCCTTTACCCGATCCAGGTGAAAACCAAGATCGGAAAGATAGGAGGCATCTGTCTCCCTGGAAGCCTCCACGAGGATCACAGTGTCCTGCGTTACCAGGGAAGAATGGGCCAGGTATTCCAGGACCCGTTTTTCATGAAAACAGTTATAGGGGGGATCCATAAAAATAAAATCAAAGGAAAATCCTCGCTCCTCCAGACGTTTTAAAGCTGTCATTACATCGCAGTTCATGACAATGGCCTGTTCCTCCAGACGCGTAGTCTTCAGGTTGCTGCGGATGGTCTCTACAGCATCAGGATGGTTCTCCACAAATACGGCCTGCCTGGCTCCGCGGCTTAAGGCCTCGATTCCGATGGCGCCGCTCCCTGAAAACAGGTCTAGGAACTGGCAGTGATACAAATCATCCTGAATCATATTAAATAAGGTTTCCTTAATCCGGTCTGTGGTCGGTCTGGTTTCCATCCCTTCCGGTGTCTTTAAAAGCAGCCTTCTGGCGCTGCCGGCTATTACTCTCATCTATTTTTCCTGCTGTCTGATTATTGGCGGCGCGCAGGAGAGAATTTCAATCCACGCGCTCGTCACAGCATATTATAGTATGTAATGGCCTGATATACAAGGCAAAATTAAAAGATTCGAGAAAAAGCCCGTTTCAAAAGCAGCGTTCAAACCGCAGGCAGACATTGGAAAAAGGCTCAAAAGATGCCAGTGTATTACAGACCATTTGACACATACTAGGAATGTAGCAAAAACAAAAGCCCATGAAACACACAAAAGAAAATAACTGCATGGGCGTCAGATGAAAAGGAGGGTTTGTTATGTCTACAAATAACAACACAACAAATGTACCAGAGGCAAAGGAAGCAATGAACCGCTTTAAGATGGAGGTCGCAGGTGAACTCGGCGTTCCGTTAAGCAACGGCTACAACGGAAACTTAACTTCTGCACAGAATGGATCAGTCGGAGGCTATATGGTAAAGAAGATGATCGAGGCGCAGGAGAGACAGATGGCCGGCAAATAGGCCTGTCTGAAAAAGCGGCTGTCTCCTGAGGAGATAGGACTTCAGAAAGCGCAGACTCTGTATTAGCAGGGTGAATGCAAAAATGCAGAGAGCATGGACTGCAGAAGACGAAATATCTTTCGCAGTGCATGCTCTTTGTCGTATCTGGCTTATGGCTTCAGGCAGAGGAAGGCGCACAGATTTCCTCTGCGCTCCGCGCTCCTTCGGTGGGAAAATAAAAGATCCGGATTACAGTGAGTGCAGATATTGGTGACAGAGGTATTCTCTGGCTTAAGCCCTGCCTCCTCCAGCACAATCTGGTTGGCTCTCCACAGATCCAGCTGGTACTTTCCGTCCGGCTTTTTTTCTAAAATAGCGGAATGACAGGTTTGAGAGAAGGCCTGTGCAAACTCCTCTGCCACCTCAGGACCCACTTCATAGCAGTCGGCGCAGATGCTGGGGCCGATGCAGGCAATCAGATCCTCCGGGCGGGATCCGAAGGCGTCTCTCATGGCTTCTGCAGTTACCCGGCCCATTCCCTTGACCGTGCCGCGCCATCCGGAGTGGGACAGCCCGATGGCCCGGTGGACAGGATCCAGGAAATAGAGAGGCACGCAGTCGGCAAAAAAGGTGACCAGGGTAATGCCTGGAATATCTGTAATCAGTCCGTCCACATCTGTGTAATCCCGCTCTCTGACCACGCCTTTTCCAGCGTCCTCCTCTGTTACCTGTCTTACATTGACCGTGTGTGTCTGATAGGTGAGAACCATCTTCTCCCGCTCCACGCCGAGAGCCCGGGCCATTCGTGCATAATTTTCCAGTACGTCGTCCCGGTTGTCGCCTCTTGTAAAGGAAAAATTCATGGTGGCGTAGTCTCCCTTGCTGACGCCTCCCAGACGGGTGGAAAAGGCGTGGGATACCAGGCCGGTGTTCTCCAGAGCCGGGAAGCTCAGGTAAGTGACGCCGGCGCTTTCCTTTACAGCCAGCACATCCCGCTCATCTCGTTTTTTAAATTTGATTTCGCTCATCTGTTTCTCCTTGAACTTCATCTGATAAAAAGTCTAATAAAAAGCATGTTTGATCAGCCGGATCTGGGATCCCAGCACAGCTGCCACGTCAAAGCGGCAGGGAGTATCCTCGGAAAGCTGGCGTGCGCAGAGATAATAGCGGGCCGTTTTTCGGATCCGCTCCTGCTTTTTTGCCGTCACAGCCTCAGCGGGATCGCCAAAAGACGCGCCGGAGCGGTATTTGACCTCCACAAAGACAAGGGTATCCTCATCCTTTGCGATTAAATCAATTTCCCCATAACGGCTGAAGAAATTCCGCTCTAAAATCTGGTATCCCTGCTGTTCCAGGTATCGGGCCGCTTCCTCTTCATAGTGCGTGCCCACCGCTCTCCTGCTGGCTCTGTCAGTCATTGACAGCCTCCCTCTCCTCAAATTTCTTCAGAAAGCTTCTTCTATGAATCGGGCACATGCCGTACTCGCGGATGGCGTCTAAATGAGCCTTTGTCCCATAGCCTTTGTGCTTTGCAAAGCCGTACTGGGGATAGAGGCTGTCGTACTCTGCCATCATGTGATCCCTTGTCACCTTGGCCAGAATGCTGGCCGCCGCGATGGAAACGCTTTTCGCATCGCCCTTGATGATCTTCACCTGCCGGTTCTCCTCAATTCCAGGGATAATGACCGCGTCGTTTAAAAAGATATCTGGAGCGACAGGCAGCTTGTTTACAGCCTGGCGCATGGCCTCATAGGTGGCTTGAAGAATATTAATCTCATCAATGACAGCCGGACTCACGATTCCTACGCCAAAGGCGACCGCCTTTTCTTTAATCTCTTCAAACAGAGCCTCCCGCCGTTTTTCCGACAGCTTTTTGGAATCGTTCAGATAGAGAATCTGGCAGTCCGCAGGCAGAATGCAGGCTCCGGCTACCACCGGACCGGCCAGAGGGCCTCTGCCTGCCTCGTCGATGCCGCAGACAACGGCTCCTGCCCCGTATTTTTTTTCATATTCCTTCATGGCTTCCAGGCGGAGAAGCTCCTGTTCCAGCTTTTCACCCTTAAGCGTTCTCATGCTGTGCCTCCTCGTCTGCTTCTGCTGTGCGCCCACTGTCTTCAGAGGGGACAGACGGCGGAAACTCCAGGGAGATCCGTCCAAGCTTGCCGCTTCTGAAATCATCCAGGAACAGATTGGCAGCCTTTTTAATGTCCAGCTCGTTTCCCTTCAAGAGGCAGGCGCGGATTCTGGCAATCTGCTCCAGCACCTGGTAGGGCTCATAGTCTGTCCCTTCTTCCAGCTGATACCGCTCCTCCATCATGCCGCGGTAATGGATTATCAGGAAACGCGCTAGCTCTGCGGCCAGCTCTGTCTTATCGAGAATTTCATCGTTGATGGAGCCGATAAAAGCCAGATTCATGCCGATGGCCTGATCCTCAAATTTCGGCCACAGGATTCCAGGAGTATCTAAAAGCTCCAGAGTCTTATTCAGGCGGATCCACTGATTTCCCTTGGTAACGCCAGGCTTGTTGCCCGTCTTGGCGCAGGCTTTTCCTGCAAAGGAATTAATAAAGGTGGATTTTCCTACGTTTGGGATGCCTACGACCATAGCGCGGACCGGGCGGTTCTTGATGCCTCTGCGCCGATCCCGCTCAATCTTTTCCCGGCAGGCCTCCTGAACAAGAGGTGTAATCTGCTTTAACCCCATGCCCGTGCGGGCGTTAATCTTCACCACGTGAAAGCCCTGGGCCTTAAACCAGGACGTCCACTGCTCGTTCTTCCGCTCGTCTGCCAGATCTGCCTTGTTTAAGAGAATCATGCGGCCCTTTCCCCTGGCCAGAACGTCAATATCAGGGTTTCGGCTTCCAAGAGGCATTCTCGCGTCCACCAGCTCGATCACCAGATCGATGAGCTTGATATCCTCCTTCATTGCCCGCTTGGCCTTTGTCATGTGGCCTGGGTACCATTGTATATTCATAGTGCGTTCCTCTCTGCGTTTGATTCAAATTGTTCTTTTTAAATATAAATTTCCGTATAAAGTAAAGAAAGGGACAATTTTCATTGTCCCTTTAATTGCAAGAATTATTTAACTAACTCTTTTACCTTAGCAGCCTTGCCGACTCTGTCTCTTAAGTAGTTTAACTTAGCTCTTCTTACTTTACCGCGTCTTACTACCTCGATGTTCTCAACGGAAGGAGAATGTACCGGCCATGTTCTCTCAACGCCAACGCCGTTGGAGTTCTTTCTTACTGTGAAAGTCTCGCGGATGCCGCCGTTCTGTCTCTTAATAACAGTTCCTTCGAAAACCTGGACTCTCTCACGGTTTCCCTCTTTGATCTTAGCGTATACCTTAACTGTATCGCCTACGTGGAACTCAGCTACGTCTGTTCTTAACTGTGCGTTCTCAATGTTCTTAATAATCTCGTTCATCTAAGTGAACCTCCTTTAAAATCTTTGATGTTCTTAATACATATCGTAACAGAGGACCATCTCTTTATTTCACAGGTATAAATTCTATCACAAATTGTCCGCTTCTGCAAGACCTTTTTCAGGTATTTTTCGCAGCAGTTTTGCAATCTCGCTCAGCCCGTTAATTCTGTAATCCGGCTGCGCCTTTCCCTTGTAGGGCCGGTAGTCCCGGCTGATCAGGCAGCTGTGGAGGCCGCTTTTTGAGGCGCCTGAAATATCGCTTACGCTGTCCCCGATGTGGAGAATTTCCTCCGGCTTCACCTTCAGCTCTCTGCATACCTCGGAGAAGAAACGCCTGTCAGGCCCTCCCTTCCAGGCTTTTAATTCGTCTGATAAAAAGACTTTCTCAAAGGTAATCCCGGCCTCCTCAAGCCGTTTTAGAACTCCCTCAGCCATAAGGGGGCTGGCGTCGCTGGAAAGCACAAGGCGGAAGCGTTTTTTCAGCTCTCTGAGAACGGAGACCACATCCTCATAAAGCGGAGCCAGACTGTGGTTTTTAAGGATAACCTGGGTCATCTTTTCCTCTGTCACAGAAAAGGAGCCGTTTCCAAAACCTGTAATCCGAAGGGCCTCTCTGGCGCAGCGGCGGTAAATTTCTTCCATATCGCAGAAGCCGTTCTCAGAAAACGATTTTTTTAAAACCTTGGGATAGGCGCTTACAATAGCTTCCGCCCCTGCCCTGGCCCGGCGGTCTGTGTACTGCTCCCCCAGGATTTCCTTCCAGATTTCCGGAATTCTGGCATTGATGTCTGCAAGGGTCTGAAACAGATCCAGGCTGATTACCTGATAGGAGGCCCGGCGCGCCGTCTCCTGCTCATGAAAGACAGAATCGGCAAATTTCTGTTCTGCGTCTGTCAGACAGGCGTCCTTCATCAGATCAGGCCGCCGTTCAATGGTTCTGCGGATGGACTGCTCTCTTCTCCAGGCGTCGATTTTCCTGTGATCTCCGTTTAACAGTACCTGAGGGACCTGCCTTCCCTGAAAAACCTCAGGACGCGTATACTGGGGATACTCTAACAGATTGTCGTGGAAGGATTCAAACTCTGCCGACTCGTCGTTATTTAATACTCCTGGGACAAGGCGGGAGATGCAGTCGATCATGACCATAGCGGGAAGTTCTCCTCCTGTCAGGACGTAATCGCCAATGGACAGATAGTCTGTGACAATTAAGTCCAAAGCCCGCTCGTCAATTCCCTCATAGTGGCCGCAGAGAAAGACCAGATCCTCCTCCTTTGCCAGATCCTCTGCGATTTTCTGGCTGAACACCTTTCCCTGGGGGGTCATATAAATTACCCTGGGCCGCCTTCCCAGGCGGGCGGCCAGATCCTCGTAGGCAGAAACCACGGGACCGGGCTGCATTACCATTCCTGCACCTCCGCCGTAGGGATAGTCGTCTACGTGATTGTACTTATCCTGGGAAAAATCCCGGATATTCACTGCTTCTGCCGATATCAGCCCTTTTTCTATGGCGCGGCCGATAATGCTGTTATTTAATCCATCCATGATCATCTGCGGAAATAAGGTCAGTATATGATAATTCATCGCGTCCTCCTGTTTAAAAAGACGGCCCGGGACTTTACAGATCCAGAAGGCCGTCTAAAATATGTACCAGAACCTGTCCTTTGTCCAGATCCACATTAAGAATACATTCCTTGATAGATGGGAACAGATATTCCTTTCCGTCCTTTCCCGTAATCACATAGACGTCGTTGGCGCCTGTCTGAAGAATATCCTTTACCGTTCCGAACTCCTCTCCCTCGTCAGTCACCACAGCAAGGCCGATGAGATCTACGATAAAGTTTTCATTAGGCGCTAACTGAACCGCATGCTCTCTGGATACGAGAAGATCTTTTTTGCGGAATGGCTCCACCTCGTTGATGCTGTTAAATTCCCTGAATTTTAAAATCGCCATGCCCTTGAAAAATTTCGCCTGCTCCACGCGGAGAGAAAGGCGCTCTTTTCCGGTGTCCAGATATACTTCCTTCAGTTTCTTAAAGCGGTTGATATCGTCGGTTGTAGGGAACACCTTTACCTCGCCGCGGATGCCGTGAGGAGAGGTAATGACGCCCACCCGTAAAAACTGTTCCATAGTCGTCTCCATTTTCTGAAATAACAAAAGCCGTCTACCATGAAGGCCGGCGGCTTCTTCGTTACTGAATCTCTACAATAACTTTCTTATCTTCTTTTGATGCGGCTGCTTTCACAACGGAGCGGATCGCTTTCGCAATTCTGCCCTGTTTTCCAATCACCTTACCCATATCGGAAGAAGCGACTGTCAGCTCAACTACAATCTCGTCATCTTTTACAGATTCTGTAACTGCAACCTCATCTGGGTTGTCTACCAGCGCTTTTGCAATCACTTCCACTAATTCTTTCATACCATTCACCTCGCAGACCGCACTCGGAACTCCGAAGCCGGCCTATGAAACATGCCTTTAAAAGGCATGTTTCATACAAGCTATTTACTGGATACCAGCGATTTTTAAAAGCTTTCCAACAGTCTCTGTTGGCTGAGCGCCTGTTGCTAACCACTTCTTAGCAGCTTCCTCATCGATCTTGATAGTGCTCGGCTCTGTGTTCGGATCGTAGTAGCCTACCTCTTCGATGAATCTTCCGTCTCTTGGGGATCTGGAATCTGCAACGACAATTCTATAGAAAGGTGCTTTCTTCTGACCCATTCTTTTTAATCTCATCTTTACCATTGTAATTTACCTCCTTGTGTATTTGGAAACTTATATAGAAAATGCATCTGCATTTGCTAACCTTTTCTTTTCATTCAAATATTTGATTTTAGAAGGGAAGCTTCATCTTTCCCATCAGTCCGCCAAGTCCTCCCCGGCGTTTTCCGCCCATCATGCCCGGCAACTGCTTCATCATCTTTTTCATCTGCTCAAACTGCTTGACAATGCGGTTTATTTCCGCGATATCCACGCCTGCCCCTTTGGCAATTCGTTTCTTTCTGGAAGGATTCAGCAAATCAGGATTGGCCCGCTCTTCTTTCGTCATGGAGAGGATAATCGCCTCCACCCGGTCCATCATCTTTTCATTGCCGTCCAGATCCACGCCCTTTAACTGGTTCATGCCGGGCATCATATTCATGATGCTGGCCATGCCGCCCATTTTTTTAATCTGGTGCATCTGGTCTAAGAAGTCATTGTAATCAAACTCTGCCTTCTTAATTTTCTGAGAGAGCGCTTTCGCTTTCTCTTCGTCAATCACAGCGGTGGCCTTATCAATAATGGACATGATATCGCCCATTCCCAGGATTCGAGAAGCCATACGATCCGGATAAAACTGCTCTAAATCAGAGAGCTTCTCGCCCATACCCACATAGAGAATCGGCTTGCCTGTTACCGCTTTGATAGAAAGAGCTGCTCCGCCTCGTGTATCGCCGTCCATCTTGGTCAGAATAACGCCGTCGATACCAATCTTATCATTGAACATACCTGCGACATTTACTGCATCCTGTCCTGTCATGGCATCTACAATCAGAAGAGTCTGATCCACTGCTATCTGTTCTTTGATTTCTACCAGCTCGTTCATCATATCTTCATCAATGTGAAGACGGCCGGCAGTATCGAGAATCACCACATTATTGCCGTTTTTGGCTGCATGCTCAATGGCTGCCTTGGCAATATTTACCGGCTTATGGCCTGTTCCCATGGAAAATACAGGAACACCCTGCTTTTCACCGTTGATTCTCAGCTGGTCAATAGCTGCCGGACGATAAATATCACAGGCTGCAAGCAGAGGCTTTCTGCCTTTGGCCTTGAGCTTTCCGGCAATCTTCGCTGTGGTAGTCGTCTTACCTGCGCCCTGAAGACCGGCCATCATAATGACGGTGATTTCATTGGCAGGCTTTAAGGCAATCTCCGTCATCTCGGATCCCATCAGCTTTACCAGCTCTTCATTTACAATTTTTATTACCATCTGTCCCGGATTCAGACCATTTAAGACGTCCTGTCCTACCGCCCTCTCCTGCACAGAATTGATAAACTGTTTTACTACTTTAAAGCTGACGTCCGCTTCCAGCAAAGCCATCTTGACTTCCCTGAGCCCGGCCTTTACATCAGCCTCTGACAGACGGCCTTTTCCAGTCAGATTTTTAAATACGTTCTGCAGTTTGTCTGCAAGGCTCTCAAAAGCCATCCGGAAAACCTCCTGTCCCGCCACAGTGTCCTGTGGCTACAGCTTAATAATGTCACTGGAAATCTCGCCAATGCGGTCAATAAAAGCTTCGTCCCCTGTCTCCTTAAACTGTTTTGTCAGCTTATGGATTTCTGCCACCAGCTCTCTGGTCTGCTGAAATTTGTGAATCAGCTGAAGCTTTTTTTCGTATCCGTTCAGAGTTCTGTCACACCGCTTAATCAGATCATGGACGCCCTGGCGGCTGATTCCCTGTTCATTGGCAATCTCGCTGAGAGATAAGTCGTTAAACACTGCGTCTTCGTAGATTTCTTTTTGGTGGTCTGTCAGCAGCTCGCCATAGAAATCATAGAGAAGTGTCTGCTCCACAATTTTTTCCATTTCCAATCACCTGCATTATAATATCATAGGCAGGCTGGGGTGTCAAGTGTTTTTTCTTTACACTATATTTTATATATTTCTTTACTCTTCATCGTCTTCTTTTGGAGCATGGATATCCAGAAACGCCGCTCCCAGCGGGCTTTCCCAGTGGCAGAGATCAAACGGTTCGCCGCGCAGGGCCTGTTCATAGATTTCTCTCAGAACCGCAAGGTCGGCTTTCCTGCCGTCGTCCATGATAACAGTCAGAGTACAGTGATCTTCTTCATCATCTGGATCGCCGGCATGGCTGTCTGCGATGACTGCCGGATAATGTCTGGCCGGGCCGCACAGGGCTGTATTGATATAATAATGAAAGCCAAAGGCTGTGCAGAAGCCAATCAGCCCCATGAAAAAACCTGCTCCCAGACGCAGGCGTTTTGGGGTACGCACAAGCAGCATAACCGTCAGAAATACGCCGATAACCAATATCCGTACCAGGCTGAACCAGCTGTCGTCCACCTCCTGAAGAACCCAGCCTTCCCAGAAGTAGTGAACCTGTCCCATATAGAGAAGAGCTAGAAGCAGCGAAGGAATCAGAGGCATTTTTATGTGCATGGTGTTCCACTCAGGCGTAGCGTTTTTGGGCGGATCGTCAAAAAGCAGGACAGGAGCAAAAACGATGCAGAACACTAAAAATGGAATGGGGGCAATGGCTGCAATCGCCATTGCAGCGCGGAATTTTATATCGGCAAAGAGAGCCAGAGGCAGCGGAGCAAGCGTACCGGCAGCAAAGAAAAGCAAAACCAGCCATTTTCCTGCCCGGACAGCCTTCATATGAGCGTGCCAGCGGGTTCTGTACTCTTCCCGCCACTGGACAGTTCCCTCTGCCTTCGCTTCCTGCTCTGCCTGCTTTTCCATGGCATGAGTCAGAGAAGCTGCGAGATCTAAACACTCAATCCACTCTGCCAGCCGGGGAATGCCTTTCATATTTGTTTCCACCGAAACCAGCTTTTTACCATTGCTGTCCAGCAGGCGGATGGAACGGCTGGCAGTAAGCTGCACAGCAGTTATCTGGCCTGGCGCAAACATTTTCTGCTTTCCAAAGCTGCTGGTATACAGAACAGAATTATCCTGGAATATCAGCAGGCTTCGGCTGCGCCCTGCTGACAGCATCCAGATTCCAAGCACCATAAACGGCAGGCCGATGGAGGCAGTGACAATTGTATAAACGGCCTCGAACGGAGGTGTTCCAGATACAATAACGGAAAGGAGCATCATAATGAAACCGAGAAGCCATAAAATCATTCCAAAAACCGTCACAATATTCCGTTCCCGTACGGCGACGATTGGCTGCCGTATTGCTTCCAGCTCCCTGTGGCGGCAGAAAATCAGTACCATCCCCAGTCCGATAAGCAGCAAAAGAAGCGCTGCCGCTATTCCGACTCCCAGCGGATCCAGCGGTTCATCTGAGACAAACAAAAGCGGAAAAAGGAACAGAGACAGAGCGGCTGTAATACTGCCAGCCAGCAGACAGGGCCATTTTTTTCCAGGTTTAGGCAGATCACAGGGCGGCTCCAGCTGCTTTTTCGGCATAGTGCTTTCCGGATGAACCGGTTCCAGTTCTGACGGCTGTTCCAGTATCTGGCCGCAGCAGGGACATTGAAATACATACTCCATTTTGGGGAAACGGCTTTGCTTATCTAAGGGAAGAGCCTCTCCGCATGTCGGGCAGACCCAATGGGTTTGAAACGCGCGCTTATGGATCAGAGCCAGCGGCACAAAGGACACAAACGGGAGAATCAAGATCGGTGCAATCCACCAGCGGTTTCGGGTGATGAGAAGCGAAACCAGGCAGATCGTAAGAAAAAGGCTCATAGAAAGCATCAGGCGCGTAGTTCCCCGGGCTGCCTGCTTCTGAGCAGAACGATAGGTTTCATTCCCGCTCTCCATGCCGGAACGCTGGAGTTCTAAAAAGAATAATTCAATCAGCTCATAAAGATCATCGGGATTGTTTACCTCCTCACTGGTAAACTGATCGTACAGCGTCTCACCTGTATACAGCTTTGCCCCTTCACAATTTATCACAGCTCTGCTGCGGAGTCTGGCGATCGTCAGACAATCGCCTGAAAAGTCCAGCTGATACTGTGGATACTGTGCTTTCAGGCGGTCATAAAGGGCTCTCAGTTCCGTTTCACGATACATAGGCAGGTTCTCCTTAAAATACAGAATATGACAGATATTGTCTATTATACTTGATTTCGCTAAAGAATTAAAGAAATTTTTCAGTAAATACTTGTCAAGAAAACTTTTTTATGCTAGAATACAATCGTTCTGAATCATATGGGGATATAGCTCAGCTGGGAGAGCGCTTGAATGGCATTCAAGAGGCCGTGGGTTCGAGTCCCATTATCTCCACTTTTTCAAACCCTTGCATTTGCTGGAAAATATGAAGTTTTCCTTGTAAATACAAGGGTTTTCGTTTTTAACGTGAATGTTTGATATCTCTCTGTGATAGGAAAATATTACCGTTTTCAGCTCAAATATCACACGAAATATCACACAAAACCGAAGATGATACAATCAGAGCGGCTCCGGCGCATCCTTTTTCACCTCCTTCCTGATTTTAGGGTAAAAAAAACAGCGCATACGTATCTTGTAATTCAAATACGCATATGCTATAATGCCAGTAGGCAAAGAGAAGTAATGAATCCATGTGATTCAGCAAAATGAAAACCCCAGAGCTGCAACTCTGGGGTTTTCTATTCCCTGTTTTGGCACGGCAGGGCTTAATACCGTAGGATAGTTACCGACTATTTGTCACTATCCATCCATTTGATGATGCAATGGAAAATTACACCACCCACAACAGTGACAATAAGAGAAGCAATATATTCCATGTGATTCACCTCCCTTCCGTACCAGTCTAGGAGGCGGTAACGGGAAGAGTATACCACAAAGTTTCTACTTTATCTATCTTTCATAAACAGTTTCTCTCCTCTAAAACTTTCAAAAGTAAATTCCACCGTCCGTTTATGCGGTGGAATTTACTTTTGAAAGTTTTAAGATATTTTTTGATTTTTCATGGGGATTGACATATTTTCTGAAGTTGCATATAATAATAGTATAAGGTGGGCAACGGCGTGTGTCTGCCAAAGCGTTGAAGCATAACAGCGTACCGGGATGCCTTGTTATGCAGAGCTTTCAGTAGGGGTTGTGCAGTAACCTCAAACCGGAGTAGGCTGCAAAGCCGAAAGAAAATGTTCAAAGCCGCCTTGCATTGCAGGGCGGCTTTCTTTATGGACAGAGAGGTTTTATGGATAAATTACAAAAGTGCGCAAAAGCATTTGAGAAATATCACCAGACTGAATCATATATGGGGTATCTGGAAATTGAATGCTCATATCTCGTACCGATATAAAAGCTATTTTTGCATCGTACTCAAGCAGAATTCCATCGATACCGGACTGGATTTCATCAACTATATCCGCTGTAATATTCTTTGCTGAAAGAGCGGCGGAAGGTATCCTGATATTTTTCATTATACCAGAGCCAGTTTCCTTTGCAACATTTTTCGCCCCTGCTTTTGTCTTGGCTGCATTAATGACTTTCTCTATGTTGTCTGGTATTTTCTCGCCTTTATCCATAGCCAGGAACCCTTCCGCAAATGCCTCATAAGGATTTTGCCGTGGCAAATAAAAAGTACTTTTATCATAAAATTTTTATCTCCGATTGTCTTAGTTTTTCTTGATTTTTCTAGGTTTTAAGCCAGTTTGGCGAATTTTACTAATTTTCAGTTTTTTCGCTTTTCTTGGCTTATTTCGGTCTGTCTTGTCCATGTAACTGTGTAAAACGTGTTAAATTTTTCATTTTACACAGCCCGACATTTGCCGATGCCTCATGTCCGAATTTCTTGAAATTACACAGCCACTCCATTTGCCCAAAGGTGTTGTAAGCCTTATAAACACTAGGATTATCGGCATTTCATTTTACACATTCCTACACACTTTTTCGAATCGATATCAGCTTGTGTTCCTCTGCTTTTTGACCTAACGCCACCATTTCCTTTTCAGCCTGCTTCTGCAAAAGATTCATATTCACCATCTCGTCTCTCGCATCATCCAACTTCAAATGTGTGTACGTATTTAGAGTAACACTAATGTCCGAATGCCCCATCAGGTATTGAAGCACCTTTGGATTCATTCCGGACTTAGCCATGTTGGAACAATAGGTATGACGACAAACATGCGGTGTAATCTTTGGAAGCTGTAACTTATAAATACTGTTGTAGCGTTCCACCGCATGCTGGAAATACTTTTCCCAATGCATTGCAACCATAGGCTTACCATCCTTATCAAACCAAAGAAATCCGGCGTACCCATCAATCATAGGTTCTGTCTTAGGCGGTTTCCTTCTTGCAAGAATCCTTTCAAAACATTCATACACATCATCTGTCATTGGAATAATTCTCTTACCGGCATAAGTCTTAGTTGTATCAATATAAACCAAGGTCCCCGTCTTCTGAAGCTGATGGTCAATATTGATAGTTTTGTTTTCCATATCAATATCTGATAAAGTCAAACCTGTAAATTCCGATATACGCATTCCTGTCTTGAAAAGAATATACATACCGTCATAATACTTGCTGTAGTGTGTATCGTTCTTGACAAACTCTAAAAATGTTCTTTCTTGTTTTCTTGTAATAGCTTCACGTGTAACTGCATCGTTCACCAGAACTGTTGCAAGCATAAACTCAAATGGATTTTTTCTTAAGATATCATCATCAACTGCCATCTGAAATGCTGGTCTTAAAACACCTCGAATGGTATGAATGGATGAATAACTTCTTCCATCCTCTTGCTGAAGTTTAATCAACCAAGCTTTCGCATCTGATAATCTTACCTTATCAATCCTTTTTGCCCCAAAAGGCTCTTTTTCCAACAAATTTAAAACCGTTTTATATCCTGCCTTTGTTGTATTCTTAACTCCAGTCTTTAGGCTAATGTATTTCCGAGCCAGACTGAGCACGGTATAACCGCCGCCTTCTGATGCAATATTGTCATCTAAATCTCTTTGAATCTGCTTCTCCTTGTCACGAAGAGCACCGTTATCTTTTTTGCCATATGGTACCGGATCTGTACTGACCAGCCTCCAACTGTAGATACATTGCGTCTTACCGTTTCCATCAACATATCTAAACATATATTTACCATCTGACCTCTGGCTCTCTCCTGTGCGAAGGATGCGATTCTTACTATCGCGTCTCTTTTCGCTCATTGTCAAAATCTCTCCTTTCAATTTCGAAAGAGCCATGTTTGCTATTATGTTGTTAGTCTGATAGATATACCCGACTATGTACACATATCATAGCATACTGTTGACTCTTTTTCCATAGGAAATTTGCAAATTAATTAAATTGCTGTCATCTGGCTGTTCAGATACTTTTCAAATAGTTCCCGCTTAATCAACGCCCGGTTTCCATTCCATAAAACAAAGTCTGCATCCGGATGCTGCGATATAAATAGGCTCAGCTTTTTATATCCAATCCCGAAATACGCGGATGCTTCATTTAGTGTTAATGTGTATTTCTGCCACCAAGGCAATGTCATTTTCTCGGTCATAGCGACACCTCCAGGTAAAATAGTGTGGAAATCCTCCTATCTCTGTAAGGACAGTTAGACCGAATTTTTCCGAGAAATACTGAAAAAAGATAAAATGAATATTGTAGGGACTATCTTAGTCCCAGTATAATAGACTTATATTTCATTATGATGTACACTTTTCCTGAATGGAGGTAGATGATATGTCAACAAATATGGATATTACGCGAGAATTCACTGTAGATTATGCTCCTATAGGCAAAAAGGAATTTGCAAAGTATATCAAAGAGAAAAGACAAGAAAACAATGAAGCATTAGGTCTGGAAATTTCTACTCGCGACTTAGGCGCTATTATCGGAATCGATTATGAAATGTTCCGCAAAATACTTAACCAACAAAAGCCTACCAAAAAGCGAGACTGTATTATTGCTATCTGCGTAGCATTGGATATGTTTCCCGGAGAAATTGATGAGGCACTTGGACTGTATCAATACATGCCAGCACTCGATGAAGAAAATCCACGCGATCGTTTTATCAAATCGCAAATTACCGGCAATTACAAAATATCAGTTGCCGAACTCAACAAGCGTCTTATTCAGTTCGGCTTCCCTGGCTTAGATATTCAAGACAAAAGAAGTAGCAAAAAGAAAATCTCAGCAGAAGACGTTGTAGTAAAACTTCCATATAAAGTACTTGAACTAAAAGTTCGTACACCGATTGATAGTGATTACTACTATGGTGACCCTTATGATTCGCTTTGTACCACATACACTCCAGCAAGATGCAGGAGTATTGGCGATATGCTAATCGGTGACAGCAGCAAAAAAGAATACTACCATCTTACAGCCAGCACTGACGGATATATGTCATCCTCTGTATATAGAAATGGTGACCTTCCTACAAGTTACAAATCACTTGAAGAATGCGGCATCTTCAAAGACTATTTTATTGAACTTCACAATACAATTGCCTTAGAAAAAGAACGCCTTCTAAGCATTCTTAAAGACACAAAAAATTATCAGCACCGTGCATCGGCAAGACTGATAAATGATAAAATATGCGTATTTTATGAAGAGTTCAATTACATAATGCCAGAACTTAATGAGTACTATGTTATGTCCTACGCCTCGGGCAAATATATTCTGCGTGTGTACAACGAAAGCGCCTTTATGAGCTATTATCTTATTTCTGATGAGTACAAAAGATATTACGGCGATTGCCAACCAGAACCAATTGAAACTTATGAATCTCTCGAACAGATTGAACACTTGCTTTCTTCTGTTAAAAAGAATTCTCAGGATAATGCTCGATATCGTATGCGAAAAAAAGCATTTGAACGTATTAAACCTAGCATTGATACATTGCTCTCGGACATAAAAGCAGGCAATAAATACATTCAAAATCTTAATGCAATTTATGATTATCCAGAGGAAACGTTAAAATATTACGATGCTGAAGCTGCATTCCGGTGCACTTACAATGAAGAATTTGGAGATATTATAGGATGCTCTGATGCTGCTGACTTCACTTCCGAATCAGGAGCGACAATATCAATTACATTGCAAGATATATTCAAGGCATTTGAATATGGCGTTCCAAATATCAATGAGATTTGCAGAATCAAAGAACAATACGGATCAATAGAATCTGTTTTATCATAAGAAATATAAATATTTGTACTCTTTCTATAATGGGACTTATTTAGTCCCATTATTTTTGCTTTATTCAAAAATCCGTACTATAATCCACCTTGTAAACATGATAAGGAGGATTACACATGGTAAGCACAAAGTTACAGATGATTTTTACAAAGGATGAAATCAGTAGACTCTCCATTAAAGAAACACCCGGTACGAAGCCGCAAATCATAGTGGATGTTCACGGAATGAAGTGCAGCCAAGCTCGGCGCTTCATCAATAATATCATTAACACAATCCGTGAATCCTTTAAACTTATTATCATCCACGGTTATAATCACGGTACTGCCATAAAGGACATGCTTGCAGGTAACTTCTGTCATTCGCACATAACTGAGCAATACATAGATCCATATAACCAGGGTGTAACTCACATGCTTATTGCGTAATTCGCGAAAATTACACACTCTGTTATAAAACAAGAGAGAAAGGACGGATTTTATGAATAAAACCAAGACAGCCATCAAAACAAATTTAATGGAGGAAGAAATCATGCAAAAGTATATTGTTGAAGTTAAAGCACCTAAAGAGGGGCAGAAAGTAAGCACTGGCGGGAGTCTATGAAAAATTGGACCTGTTGACAAACTCACTTTTTCAGTGTTTATTTCCGCATATTTTTTGAAA